>Ga0123352_10007942_pt1 | contig 16459 bp, 8 predicted proteins | sample TergutLab28metaG_FD_89700 | JGI IMG/M metagenome (GOLD analysis project Ga0123352, IMG submission 89700) | Labiotermes labralis P1 segment gut microbial communities from Petit-Saut dam, French Guiana - Lab288 P1 | ecosystem: Host-associated > Arthropoda: Insects > Digestive system > Gut ... | reverse complement strand
TCCTCCTCCTCCTCCTTCTTCTTCTTCTTCTTCTTCTTCTCCTCCTCCTCCTCCTCCTCCTTCTTCTTCTTCTTCTTCTTCTTAGTTGTGATGGTAGCTCAGTCAATAAGCCAAGGGCCACACAGTACGGAAGTTTATGGTGAGGATGGGTCGCCTCGACATGTAGCTTTCCCTCCACCTGTAAACACCTTATACGACTTCAGTAAAGCTGCTACAACATTATTTTTTTTAATAGCAGATTTCAAACAATAAACCTTAAAATATTTCAGTCTATTTTTTATCATTGTGTCACATTTAAAGTGGCTTAGAGAAGCCCCCCGCAGACGCCACATCTTCGGTGTCTGGTGGTTCAGCCGGCCACAAATACCTAGAGAATAATAAAAATCCGAATTCTAAGATTTTGTTCTTCAGACAGGAGGCAGTGTTCTGGATCCTTCTTGTAGGGGTATGGGAATACCTTCGTTAATATATTTGCTGTGTGGCGCAGCGAGGGGTGGGTGGCGCTAAGCGACTACCTATACTACTGCGCATGTTTATTAAATTATTTCGCGTATAATATTTAATCCACGCTATGGGCCATTGCGTTATTAGGTAAAATAATTGTGAACTAGAAACATTTCAGTGATAAAAATACGTTGAATGTAGAAAGCACTTTAACCAGAATGTCAGTCATGATCTAATTAGACAGTACAGGTGAACACTCCAAAGCAGTCACTAGTCAATTAGTCTGTTAGGGTTTCACTCCTTTGGATGACATAAAACCATAAACAAATTTACTGGACTGTGAATGTCTGGAACACGGCGTAATCACATTTGTAAACCACCTCATGGTAACAACCATATGTCCGTCCGTCCGTCCATCCAGTTTCAAATTAGTATAATTCAGCTGGGAACTCTTCAACCGGGAAATCCCAAGGCACAGAGTACTAGACGTACGGAGGGTAATTGTACGAAATTTGTTAAAAACAGCAAAGCCACAATTGGATGTAATCTTAATGCAATAGTTCAGTTTTAAGGTCATATTATGAGTTGCAGGCCTTCTCTAAGTTCATTATGCAGTTCTGAACACGGCCGTTGTGGATAATATTTGGTGGCAGCTTGGAGAAAATTGTACAGTTATATATTATAATGGTTAGTCTTGCATTAATCACTGAATATTGTATTTTAGCGGAAGTCAAGAGCCTCTTCCAAAACCAGTTCTCAACAGAGTGCGATCTAGTTCTTCCTTTTTCAGTTTCCATATATTCTCCTTCCATTAATCTCATTCAGTAGCTGCTTACGTCTTCTTTCTCACCTTTCCATCGTTTCTACTTTTCCTTCTACCTACTCCAGCAATAAAGAGTTCTAGAAAGCAGTTCCTACACAAGATGTGACAATCGAGTTTGCCTTTCTTCGTTTTACTGTTTGTAAGACCTTCATTTCTCTCTTCAATCTATAAAATACGTTGTCACTTTTCAGAAAATTAGTCCAACCGATTACCCCATCCATCTCCTGAGCTACATGTCGAAACTTGCAAAGCATTTCTGACGTAATTTCCAAAGTTTTCAGGTCTTATCACAATAAAAAAACGTACCCCTTAACAAACACTTTTTTTGGAAATTCAAATAGGTGGGTAATAAAAGTGTGGTGTATAATAAATATTCTGGAAATTATCAAAACGAAGAAGTTGAACCTATGTGATAGTAATAAGTGTGGTTTTGTTTACAGTGAGGATAACTTTCCGTGAAAGGAATGACGATCAAAACTGACCCTGAAACGTTTGCAGTAACGAGCGGTAATCAACGGTAGATGAAGCACAAATGTTTTGATATAAATCTTATTGTTCTACCGTGCATTTTTGTAGAAGCACTTCCATTATCAACCAACAACTGCACTTACATAACGTGCACATAAAGCACTTAAAAACACTTATAATCACTCCGACATGTTTCGATCTTGTCAGATCATCATCAGGGAACATTGTTGTTCCTTGCTAAAGTTATATTACAATATTCACAATTTAATTCGTTTTTGCGCATAGGGTGTTGTGGCAGCATGTCATGTTGTGTAGGAATGTGTTGTGGAGAGAGCAGTTGGCTACAACACATTCCTACACAACATGACATGTTGCCACAACACCTTGTTTGCAAAAACGAATGAAATTGTGAATATTGTAATATAACTTTAGGAATGAACATAAAAGCTCCCTGATGATGATCTGACAAGATCGAAACATGTCGGAGTGATTTTAAGTGTTTTTAAAGTGCTTTATGTGCAAGTTATGTAAGTGCAGTTGTTGGTTGATAATAGAAGCGACAAATGTTTTGAGTTTCCTTCCATATAAACAAGGCTTTTGAAATTCGAGTCTACTGTTCTCTCTGTGCGCTCCATACAGTGTAACTTGTTTCATTACCTAGGTCTCTAATTCAAGAAAATAACTAATAGTCACATTCAGAACAATCCATTCTTATAGTACAATCTGTACCAGTGTCTATAGAGTTAGACGAAGTTTTGCCGGTTGGAGTAAGTCAATAAGAATGTAAATTGGAGCGCAACCACGGAACTGGCTCGGTCGGTCTGTCTGTCCGTCTGACGTACAGAATTACGAGAGGAGCGCCTCTCCATTTACCTAAATTACATCCCTCTACCACACCCTTCCACCCGCTCTGCATAAACTAGCTTACCGCTACAGACAGGCCCATCCGCTGTCACTCTATTCAAACCTCGTCATGGGGTAACTTAAATAAAATGAAGCACAAAGGCACATTTTGATCGATGCCCTAACATGCATCTCTTTTAAATTCCAGGCATAAACGGTTAAACGATTACGAGACATGATTTCAGAATCATCTGTTTTGCTTCCCAAGGGGTTGTAAATACTGCCGTATAGAAACGCGTAATATATTGCTGTAGATAATGAACTTAAAATAAATCTTAGCTCTTAATTGGAATTTTAGACATAATTAATAAATTTCATCTCTTCAACAAATGCTCGGTGATAATAAACGCATATATACTGCCTATTTTTATCTACTTATTCTTACACATTATGAGATATTTACATTAACGTCTATAGTAGTATCGATTGCTCCTAAGTTTATATAGATTTTTATTCGGTTATTAAATATGAGATTTTAATATTACAAAAATATTTCCTGTCTCTTCAAACGTTCTTTAAAATATTACTATTTTCATACTTGTAATTAGGTTTCAAATTTAAAAATGTCTGTCTCAATCACTGTTTCGTCTTGTGTCAAAGTGCATTTCTGAAATAAGAATTTGAGGCTTATCTTCACATATTAAAATCCATTTATTATTTCGAAGAAAAAATAGAACGTTGCATGGAAATTCATTTGACAAAAAATTACAACAGATAATTTTTTCAGTTAATTACTCTGACCTGAATTGGATTTTGACAAGAGGTTCTTAGATTTCCTAAATTAATCGGACTAAATTGCTTTCTGTTGGACCTTAATACATTCTAGAAGAGTCTGCTCCATGACTGACACTCATTTCAGATCCACTCTTATCAGTCTTACACTTATTTTCATTTCAGTGTTTCTGCAATTTTTCCAAAGACATAGGTGCTTTAATTTGTTGTACCATCTTCACAATTTTTTTCAACTTTCCCTTCTTATATTCCATCTCTTACGTTTCCGTAGCCACCATTCTTTAATCACCAAAAAATGGCAAATTAGATATATGTTAATGATATGCCCTTTTTTCCTATTTTACGATCAGTAAAAAATCATGAACATTAAATTACACTTTTAAAACATATTTTTAGTTCACGGCTTTCTGTAATGTTCATTTTTGGTTAATGACAGTCAAGTCGTCTTTAATGAAACACCTTTTGATCCACTGCATTACAAACTTGGACTGACCCACTGCACTACGTGTTCCTCTGAACTGGGGAAGAGAGGCTATCTATATGCCTGTACATGTACTGGCGAATTCTTTAGCGACGAGCAAGACGTCGACGTTGGCGGTTTAGTAACAGACGCCCTACCATTCCAAATATTCTTGCGGGATTTACGTGAACAAACAAACAATCGATCAACCAACCACGAAACCAAACAAACAAACAAATTCTTGTGTAGGTGAAAGAGTATATGTGCGTGTGTATTTGTGTGTGTTTATGTATATGTGTATGTGTGTGTGTGTGTGTGTGTTTTTTTTTAAACACATCTTATATATCTTGAAAATAATTTCCCCGAAATATTTCTGACCTATATTTATTACTTCATTGCTTCAGTTTTTTCTTCTGAATATCTCTGTGCAGACACACCACTTCCTTCTGATATCTCTCTGCAGACACACCACTTCGTTCTGAATATCTCTCTGCACACACACCACTTCGTTCTGAATATCTCTCTGCAGACACACCACTTCCTTCTGAATATCTCTATGCAGACACCTCACTTCTTTCTGAATATCTTTCCCCAGACACACCACTTCCTTCTGATATCTCTCTGCAGACACACCACTTCCTTCTGAATATCTGTCTGCAGACACACCACTTCCTTCTGAATATCTCTCTGCAGACACCCCACTTCTTTCTGAATATCTTTCTCCAGACACACCACTTCCTTCTGATATCTCTCTGCAGACACACAACTTCCTTCTGAATATTTCTCTGCAGACACCACTTCCTTCTAAATATCTCTCCGCAGACACCCCACTTCCTTCTGAATATCTCTCTGCAGACACACCACTTCCTTCGGCATATCTCTCTGCAGACACACCACTTTCTTATGAATATCTCTCTACAGACACACCACTTCCTTCTGCATATCTCTCTGCAGACACACCACTTCCTCCTTTTTCGTCAATTCCAAATCAAACAAAAGTAGCCTTCAACCTAAATAAAAGTTGGAGGGTTTGTTTACTTCCCATCGATCCTGCAGAACTCGGCACATGGTTAACGTAACCCAATATGTTGTGGGTTTGAGTTTGTTACCTGTTTATGCGGGTCACGTTCCCAGAGGGTAGAAAGGTCCGACAAGCGCGCAACCTGAGTGGACTCCTGCACAATATATGAAACTTAATTCTGTGTCCGGAACTCCACACCTCCTTTTTCCTCATATATCTATCTCGTGCATGAAGAAAACTGAATTAGCAACTAACTGCATGGAGCACAGTCCTTCTTTAGAAGCTAACAGTTCCTCAGTTACTGAAGAAATTTCCCTCATTTTGTGGAAACCAATGATGCAGAGTCGTGTGAGCACGACGCTGTTATGTTGCGAAGAGTGCCCTGCTACGGATAGGTTACACAACATGGCATGCTGCCACAACACCCAACTTGTACAACGAAATTAATCTGTAACTATTTCTAGTGTGACTTCAGCAAGGAATATATAGCTCCCTGATGATGGTCTTAGGGCCGAAACATGTGGGAGCGTTTTTAATGTTTTAATGTGTAAATTTTATAAATTTTATATATGTGCAGTGGTTGGTGTAATAATTGAGTAACATGAGTATAAACTTTGATGAACGGATGCATTTACAAATGTGTAGCTCTTATGAGTCATATTCTATAACAGACGTTAATTTTATCCTCTTCTTTTTGTCTGGAATTTAAAATGGGCCAGTTCGCAGCTATAGCAAAATTTCTGGAGGCGTTTCACACTCCTAAGTTTTCGCTTCGTAACTGAAGCGGTTACAGATTCTGTCTCCATTACCTACGTAATACACTTTTAAAGATCCTTAAGTTTAGTTTCTATATTTCATGTCAGCACATTATATTGTTTTGATGAGGAGATTCAGTGCTGTCCTTTCCTGCTGTACTGATTCATCTGGCACTTTCCGTAACTTATGAAAATCGAAATATTTTTACATCTGTTAAAATTCAACATATTTGTAAAATATTAATAACCAGTAATGTAATACATTTCGTAACGTAAAATTATATATATTTAAACACGCAATTAAAATATTACCACATTCAACAGCATGTTCAATACTTTTTGAATTGCCCCATTCCCATTGTGCTTAGTAAATAATAGGTAGGGTAATTAAGTCAATAACACAACAGTATATATCTAATTTATGTTTTATTCGAAAATGATAAACCTACATGTTTCGGCCAACATTGGCCATCATCAGGTTTTTCATCGGAAAGATTTGGAGGCTGTAAGAGTGTTTATATAAAGCATGTAGCCGCGTATCGATGTTGAAATCTCATCATCGAGGATTTTGAGTTAATCATGGCTTATAGCCAGAGTGTTGAGATTAGTAACTAGTCCGTGGGCAGTGTACAAGTTGGGGGGGGGGGCACTAATCTACAACGCGACCCCCCCCCTCAACTTGCTCACTGCCCACGGACTAGTTACTAATCTCCACACTCTGGCTATAAGCCATGATTAACTCAAAATCCTCGATGATGAGATCTCAACATCGATACGCGGCTACATGCTTTATATAACACTCTTACAGTGTATACATATTTCGGATGAAAAACCTGATGATGGCCAATGTTGGCCGAAACATGTACGTTTTGTCATTTTCTAATAAAACATCAATTAGATATACATTTTTGTTTTGATGTTTTGCTGACCGTGCATCTCAGTATAATGTTAGTAATTAACCAACTTAATGAACAAATTCTTGTTTTATAATAAGTTTATTATATGTCTCTACATGTTTCAAGCACTATGTGCTCATCATCAGGAGGTCAAAATTGTGTTATACAGCATCTGGTATAATCACACCTGTAGGTGGCCGTCCCGTGCACAGTCCTCTCTCAACCTGCACACAGGACGGCCACCTACATGTATGATGATACCAGATGCTATATAATACAATTTTGACCTCCTGATAGTGAGCACATAGTGCTCGAAACATGTAGAGGCTTATAATAAACTTATTATAAAACAATAATTTGTGCATTAAGTGGTTTAATTACTAAGATTATACATTGTTGTGTTACTGACTGTAATTACACTACATATTGGTGTTCAGTACTTGATGGGAATGTGAACCGGACCGGATTTTTAGTTTCTGTGTAGTGTTCGTGCTAGTTTTTAGTAGCTTCCATTCCCCAATGTCTTAGATTGGTGGGAAATATTTCTTGTTTCATATACTCAGAGTGCATATTATCCCACTTATTTGTCTAAGGGGTGTGTTTATTACATGTTTATATTATGGCGTTTTGGTTGCAATATGACAGAAGTCATGACTTTTAAGGCACCATGTAGGTCTAATATTCTACAGGAACTAAACCTGCTTCCTTCTTGACTGAGTGTTGCTAGGTGACCCTGAGAAATGAATTCGGCTTATAGGTCGATGCCGGTGAAAGCCCTTGGTTACTGTAAGGCTGTGTTCTGGCATGTCTTCTCTCGCGAGGTCTTCGCAGAATTCCTGGAATGATTTGACTCCTGTGCTGAGTTCACTTTCAACTGAAGTGCAAATTAAAAGTTTTGAAACTGCGAATCTGAAATGTCACTCCGCCCCCCAAGAAATTTACACTTCCTAAAGTCTAATAGACGTCATGAAATTGTGCGTTGATGTAATCGTAAACCAGACTTGGGTTTTATAAAGGCTAATTTGTCCTGGTATGTGACGCCGTATAGTCTCTTTATCGTAAAAACTCGGCCTAGTTTGAAATAAGAAACGCCCGTAGTAATCCTATAAAAATAATGCCATATTCGTTGTATTTTTCAGAAGTAAAACATTTTATATTACCTGTAAAACATTTGATCATGCTTCGGGATTAACTGCCTAACACTACATTCACAGATCCTCTGGATTTTTGTCCGTTCGAATTTTGGATCTGTCTTGTGATTTGATATTTTTAACCCTTTAAACGCCGAGTTAAATCCCATCTGCCATCTACTGGCATTTTTAGGAGCTCACCATATTTTCCACGTTAGCGGGTTAAGGGTTAAAGCAGTTAAATCTATGATTAGCTTATTCTAAGTTATAACTGATCTCGTTGGGTATGCATTTCCTTCGAAGTGACCCAGCGATGCAGCGCCACATTCAAGAAGCCCGGAGACCAGGATCATTTCCCCTCGTTGGCTGATTAAATTTCTGATATTATTCGCATGGTACAGGAACGGCATTAAAGCTACAAGGCGTTCAAAAAGACAAGATTTCTGTACCTGCTGAAGGAATGTAACAAATTTTCAAAATATAATTCCTACATAGTAAGTTAATTGATAAGCACTGAACAAATAAGCGGAAGTTTAAGTTGCTTCGAAGACACGTCTTCTCTTTTCAGGGATGTTAGTCGGTGTAGGTTGGTAATAGACTACTGCAATTACGAAACAACTTGCAGTATAAGTCCGTCGAAGGTCGAAAAAAGGGGCTTTCGCGAAAGATTTGTAACCAACTACCAATCTACGTTGCATAACATGCAATAAGAAAGGAAACCTCAAATGGAAGAAGGCGGAAGCATGAAATCTCGGGAATTTCGATGTGTTCTTCCACGACTCGGGTAGAGCTCTTGCCATGGTCTTACAGACAGTAAATCATCCTGTCCTCTGTTTGTTATGGATAAATAAGCAATTGGCACAGGCACTTCCACAGTTACTCCAGCGGAACAAATAAAATACAGTTTTGAGGTTAGAGAAATACTGGTTCCCTCTACGCAAAGACTGGATTGACATAAAGATAAAACGTGTAAAAATACATTTTCAGAAAATATTTCTCTCATGTTTGAACTTGGCGAAAAGTAAATGAACTGAGACTTATTTTCAACGTAATTAAAGGTAAAGAAGAACTTGTGTAATATGCGTGATTTCAGGCTTCCGCCTCGAGGTAGATGAGATTTGCACTCTTCTGGGGTTTTACTCACAATACAGTGGTAATTCCGTACCAGCGTTTCGGGACAACCTATCGGAAGTTCAGATGATCTTCCATCGTGATATATTCTTAGAGTAAAACCAACTAGATGCACTAATTTCTCAAATTTATTTTGGAGTAAAACTCTACATGTTTCAGACAGTTCCTCTGTCCATCATCAGGAATTTCACACTGTACACACAGCAATGGTATATGTCATACAGGTTTGCTGTGTGTACAGTGTGAAACTCCTGATGATGGACAGAGGAACTGTCCGAAACATGTAGAGTTTTACTCCAAAATAAATTTGAGAAGTTAGTGCATCTTGTTAACGGGGGAATGGAGGGGATTGCCTAACGAGGAGTTAAATGATTTGTACTCCTCACCCAATATCGTGCGGGTGATAAAATCGAGACGAATGAGATGGGCTGGGCATGTGGCGCGTATGGGTGAGGAGAGGGGGGTGTGCAGGGTCTTGGTGAGGAAACCGGAGGGGAAGAGACCACTGGGGAGACCGAGGCGTAGATGGGTGGATAATATTAGGATGGATCTGCAGGAGGTTGGATGTGGGTATATGGACTGGATTGGGCTGGCCCAGGATAGAGACAAGTGGCGGACACTTGTGAGTGCGGTAATGAACCTTCGGGTTCCGTGAAATGCGGGGACTTTCTTGACAAGCTGCAAACCAGTTAGGTTCTCAACAAGGACTGTGCATCATGGAGTAATTAAGTAAGTATGTAAGTAAGTAAGTAAGTAAGTAAGTAAGTAAGTAAGTAAGTGGATCTTGTTAGTTTTACTATAGGGAAATATGTGTTCCATTTTCATTCTTAACTTCGATGGTGGGACCGACAGGTTGTTTCGAAACTTCGGTACGGAACTACAAATGTACGCTACGTAATATCACAGAAGAGCACAGACCTCAACTTGTGTAAAGTTTTAGGCTTCTGTGGTGATGAATTTGTGATGCCTTGTACGTTGCACAATATATTTCGAAGGAATATGCTGCTTATATATTCTGGAAGGAGTGAAAAAAATGGCAGTGTATTTTTCCAGAACTGAACAACGATCTGGCGCAATATACGACACATAATTCATAAGACCCCACTAAAAGTACATACACGAATATTGCTTCTTTTGCAAATACATGCTTCTATTGTAGAACTGTAAATTTAAGCGTTGTTCCTCCAGCGATAGACGCAAAAAAAGCATTAATTTATATTGAGATTTTAGTAAAAAATTATGTGAAAAATTATGGCGTTTCCAAAAAAAAAAGCAGTTGGTTATGAAAATTTTTTGGCCTTGTAAGAGAGTTTGCGTGTACGTGGGAAGTGTAGGACGAGGGTAAAAAAGTTTTATGATAGTGCGGACGCTTCACAAGTATGAACCTACGAAGGGAAGGGAAAATGAGGCAGATCAATCAGCGTATCTGGGAATACCTGTGCTGTAAATAGCTCACTGCTGGACAGAAAAATTTGTAAAGAAGAAATTTACAAGCAGGTAAATTACGTATAACATAACATTAATGCTTTTTCGTGCAAATATTGCTTGTTACCGTTGATCCTGTTTCGAAGCCAGATCAAAAGTTCGCTTGGCGGAGAAACAGGCAAAAGTACGTGACAGAATAAAGAAAATTTGGGACTTAGAATAAAAGGATTTATTTTGTGTGCCGTACATTGGTACGTTGTAAGGTGCGGACTGCAAGGTTAATGGCATTAAGTTTATGACTGTGTTTGTCACGCGAAGGGATGCGGCATGCTTTTAGCCAGGGTTACAACGATACTGCCGCTTTGCCTCTCTGGGAACGGAACATTCTATTCTCCTTTCGTTATACAACAATCAGCCAGCTGTTAGGCTTGATAAGGGAGAGGCCGTGAAGCTTGCACAGGCTGAGTGAGTGACTTCTTAGCTGACGCTCTTGTGAGCAGGCTGAAAAGGAAAAAGTGCGATTGTGAAGAGGTGCATTGGTTGGTACAATTGTAACAGTGCCGTACACAAGTAGATTGATTGTGAATAGTAAAGTATAAGAATTAAGTGACTGTGTTAATAAAACTAATGACTCAAAGCCACAAATATCCTTGTTTTTATCTAGTAGGTAGAAACTAAAATTTCCTGTGACCACCACGCGTAATATTCCCTGGGTGGAGCTCGTGTTTCCGACTTTGAGAAAAGGCCGGTTATAAGCTGCAATGGAAAAGCGATTAGAAGTACATATTCTGAGTGCTTGTTTTAGTCTAAGTTATCCAACATGCAATGCGCATGGGCCGTATTGTTTCTAGTCTGTCCGGTTCTAGATTATTTCTCTGTATTATCTCAAAATCGGCATGATTTTGAGGAAAATTTATTGACAATAAAATGTGTGTTGATTTTCTCCACGAATTTTTCCGAAGCACATCTCATTCTCAGAAGAAATGAGCAAGATATGATCAAAATGTATATTTGTTGTCATGTAAATTCCCCGTTATTCTTGTCGGGTTTTAGTGAAACTTGAATTTTCGCGACATATTTTCGAAAAATACTGAAATACTAAATTTAATGAAAATCGGTCAAGTGGGAGTCGAGTTGTTCCATGCGGACTGATCGACAAACATAAAGCTAATAATCTTAACAGTTGACGAACTTAATGCACAAATTCTTGTTTTATAATAAGTTTATTATATTCCTCTACATGTTTCGAGCACTATTGTGCTCATCATCAGGAGGTCAAATTGTGTTATACAGCATCTGGTATCGTCACACTCTGTAGGTGGCCGGCCGTCCGGTGCGCAGGTGCGCACCTAAAGAGTGTGACGATACCAGATGCTGTATAACATAATTTGACCTCCTGATGATGAGCACGAGAGTGCTCGAAACATCTAGAGGAATATAATAAACTTATTATAAAACAAGAATTTGTGCATCAAATTGTTCAATTGCAAAGATTATACTGAGATGCACAGGCAGCCAAACATCAAAATAAAGCTAATAGTCGCTTCACAATTATTGCGAACGCGCCTTAAAACTGTGGTAGAGGGTGAGACTTTTAAATGAACATAATTAAATATCAAGTCTCTCTCAGTGAAGTGTTAGAAGAGGCATAGACGAAGAGAGAAAAACATTTTCTACCCAGTTAGTAAGTATGGTGCTATAGTCGGACTGTAGCCGAGCCGGATTAGGGCTTAGAATCCCCGCCAGTTGGCCATTCACGAAGCAGAACATCTGGACAATGGATTTTATGTTGCTTTGTTCTGCGCTTATCCGCGTGAGAATTATTTTTTTACGCTAAGGGAATTTAAAGGAAAGCTGCAGGTAATACTGTGTATGCCCTGTTTCACGTCTTATCTTTTGTTTCAGCTAATTACTTTTTCTCGTGAGGTATAAATAAAGATCCAGCTTACGTTTTTCCGCTTACGTAAATTTTCGTCACCTATATTCTCTGGATATTTATACTTGGAACTTTACTAGAGCTGATTCTGGTGTCAGCGCTAGTAAGACGTGCGTCTGTCGCCTCTCGCTTGTTGGGATTATGGGTTTAAATCCCGCCAGAAACATGAAAGCATGTCTCTTGTGAGTGTTGTGTGTTGTTAGATAGAGGTCTCTGCGACGGGCCGATCCCTCCTCAGAGGTGTCCCATCGGTTGTGTGGGTGTGTGTGTGTGTGTGTCATTGAGTGTGACCAGGTTCCACAATAACCGTCTACACCTACACTGAATAGAGAGAAGTCAGACTAAAGAAAAAGAAGATGCTTAATCATAACAAGGTTTCTGTTACCTCTTGTTTCTAGATAGGAATACATAGCCCGGATCAAAGAATGTTTCACAACCTGAGGTGCTATTAAGTTTCTTTGTTGTTAGGTGTCCGCAGTTCTGACGACTGTGTGAAACATTCCTTACCATAAAAAATATCTCGGACCGCTTAGTGTTAATTGCTGTATATCTAAGCTTTGTTCCGTGAGTAAGCAAGTACACAAACAACAAAATCCAGTGTAAAAAACAATAAATGTATTATTCTTCAGAAAAATAACAATAGATTAAAATCAAGAAATCAAACTTTAGTTGGAGGACTAATATTTGTAGTGACGTTATGTGAATTCTTAGGAACATTGCAGTAAATTTTAGCCCCCATTCAGTAACCCTGCAACCCCTTTGATATATGAGGCCCACAGTTTCGGAACCACTGGTCTATAAATTGTGTTGCATCGCGGGTTGTTTGGTAAGCACTAAACCTCAGGGCATGTAGAGGAATCAGATCGCTGTATAATTTTAATTACTCTAACGGTATATGCCGGGAATAAATGAGGATAAACGCTGAAAGGCTTAAGTTATGGTTGTCTGTTCTCTGGCAGGGTATTCAACCGTGCATATGCCGTATATAAGTGATAAACGTTACAGGGTAACACAAATCCTTCTCTTGTTACTAATAATTTAATCCAGTTCATGAATCCCTAATAGGCCAGAAGATAAAGGTAGTACAGTGCAATTTATGAGATGGCAACTTAAATAATGTGAGTGTATTTCACAGACTGTTGCCACTGAGGTGTGCATTTCGGAAGCACAAATAAAATCCCGTAATTGATCCATTACCGTGATCAACAAAAACTGACCCTTTCATGTCCAGCTGTGTTTATTATTCACGAGAAAAGCTACCTGTGAAAATCTTTTCTTGTCGTGCCGCTAATCACGCCTTCCTCTGCTCAGAACAATCATGGCTACCATTTTGTTGGAAGGCGTTCTAAATAAAGCAGACGGTCAATGCTCCAGAGGACAGTCTGCGTAACAGCCATTACTGCAGGCTATCATTTTGAATTGCTCACGATCTGATAAAAGTATCACGTCAGATAACGATTCATTTCAAACTCTTTTGTGTCTGCCTTCCTTAACGGCTTTCAGGTAACTGCAGACTGCGACTAGTAATCTCACCGTGTTAGAAATCTTGCTGTGTTACTGTCAGAGTATTACAGATGATTAAAGGGGCTTTGTAAAATATTATTTCTATATTGGTTAATGCGATTCCTGTATAACCCAACTTGAAATGAGCTCTTAAATTTCTGAAAATAGGACAGTTAGGAAAGTAGCTGAAAACCCTAGAAAATTTTGAAATATGGTGCTGAAAAAGGATGGAGAGGATCTATTGGACCGTGTATGTAGAAAATTAAAAAAGTATGACAGGAATTCAAGGTGGTACGGAGTACCCTACATACAAGATAATGGAGGAAGATTAACAAGATTGGTCACATCTTATTGAGGAACTATTTAGGAAATATTTTCTGAAACGCGTTAGCGAAGGAAAGGTAGTAGGGAGGATAGAAGTGACGGGAAGAAGAGGATGAAGACGTTAGCAGATACTGGGTGAACTTAAGGAAAAAAAATTGCAAAATGGAAGAAGAAGCACTAAATCGCGCCCTGTGGGTAATTCGATTTGGTAGTAGCTATGGACCCTTCGTTAGACACACTACCGAATGAATGAATGAATGAATGAGACTGAGTCCTATATACATAAAGTTTATTAATTTAATTTTTGTCTTTTTCCTCTCAAATTCGTTGTTAATTTATTGCTAATGTAATTCTCGTGAAGAGTCAAACCTTCTGAAATGTTACAACAATTTGACTGGCAAGTAGATATTCGCTTTCGGGACAGATTGTTGCTGTCCCATTTCAGGACGGAGGTTGTCGGTATTTCAGTATTTCCCATTCGACATGGTATTTTATCACAGTGCACTTGATTATTCTTCAGCACAATTGTAAGGACACCAAAAGTTACATTTCTGATGTTTCATGTCATATCCTGCAATGTTAATTATATCCAAACAATGTTAGACTCTAAAGGGTTCAGTTTCGAATGACATTTATATTCCAGAAGTGCCCTAAATTTGTACATTTAGACACCTTCCAGATATTTTAGAAACTCCTTACTATGTGGTTTCAAACACAGGACTGACTTCGCCAAATAATTTTTATTATAAATTTTAAATACGAATGCCGAACCGTAAAATCGAGAAAAAGTGGCTCCTTGTCGGGTTAAGGGATTTATATTTCCTCACCATGTACAAACGGACAATGGGGACCACCTAGTTTCCTGTTAAATGGGTAGTGGGTTTGTTTTCCTGCGGTAAGGCGAATGGGGTTTGAAGCAAGTTGCTAACACAAACTAGTGCACTATTTAAGAATTAGTGGAGTTACTCTCTTCACACACGCTGTCCCTAGGGACAAGTCTACATTTAAATTAAAAAAAAAAATTTCTTCCACTCGTGTTTCGCGTCCGTAAGATGCATTTGTCCCACTATTTTGAGATTCCTAGCAATATTTACTGAAGAGAAAGCATTATGAAACTCTCTGTTATCCATTCGCTATATAGAAATACGTTAATTCCCCATCTGATTTATAGATGTTCTCCTGGACAAATTTTTTTCAAACACCATTCTTTTACTCAATTATTACACCAACCACTGCACATATATAAAATTTATATATGTGCAGTGGTTGGTGTAATAATTGAGTAACTCGACAACATGCACGGTGTAACGACGAAAATAGATAATAACTTTCTTTTATTTTCCTGCCGTAAAGAAGCCGATTGATTCTATAATCTACATAAAAGGGCAAAATATAAATTCTAATATTTTATAAAAAGCGTAATGTTTTAGCAGTGCTTTGTTTTTAAGATACAAGACAATATATTAAAAATTTCAAACCTCCCATGCAGAGAAGTATAATTGTAAATGTTAATGAATTTCAATGTTCCTTGGGCTTTTTATCTCATTCCGTAGATGTAATATGTAAATCGTGTGATATTTTGCCATCCCGGCAAGGTTGCATAATGTTGGAAGTGTTGTGGTGTTGCTGGATGTCTGGTGGATTTTGGAAAATTTACTGCGTCAACATCTGTCGCACCCCACTAGCATACAGTTCTGTCTCATACATACACAGAGGGACGTCAGAACTTTGGTGACGAAAGTTTCAGAATGTCTGAAGCTTGCATGGCGAATTATGGTTATGCGTCAGACCAGGGGCTGTGATACTGTTTCAGGAGGCAAGGTTATTTTGCTGTTTTTATATCTTCATCTTGAGCGTCTCTGCAGTCGTCCAACACCTTTGTAACAAAAAATCTAGAACAAACAGGTGCATCTTTCATATATTTTATACGTATTTACTGTGTTTTTTTATCGTTTGTACTGTGTTTTTTGTATTGTTTCGTTTATGTATATTTATTCTTATTTGTTTTGTCTGTACTAGTGTAAGGACTACTGCCACCAAGTGACAACTAAATTGCAGTTAATAATAATAATAATAATAATAATAATAATAATTTTGTTGTGGAATCAAGCAGTACACACAGACAGAATAGTTACAGCAAATAGGCCAGACATAAAAATTAAGAACAAAAAAGAGAAAACGTGCACACTGATAGATGCGGCAATACCCGCAGACAGAAATATTGTGCAAAAGAAAGTGGAAAAGAAGTTAAAATACAAGAGTTTATGTATAGAGATACAACGAATGTGGAACCTGAAATGTAGGATTATACCAGTAATAACTTGAGTCACTGGAATAGTAACGAGAAGCTTAAGGCAAAATTTGGAAACTGTACCAGGTACACATTCGATAGATTCACTACAAAAGACAGTTATACTTGGAACATCACACATAATACGGAAAGTACTGCAATGTGAAGCTTGAAGCCTGAGCGGTGGGGATCACCGCTGGTTCAAGAGAAGTACCAGG
>Ga0123352_10007941_pt1 | contig 16459 bp, 11 predicted proteins | sample TergutLab28metaG_FD_89700 | JGI IMG/M metagenome (GOLD analysis project Ga0123352, IMG submission 89700) | Labiotermes labralis P1 segment gut microbial communities from Petit-Saut dam, French Guiana - Lab288 P1 | ecosystem: Host-associated > Arthropoda: Insects > Digestive system > Gut ... | reverse complement strand
TACCTACGGTACGGACTGAACTGCTGGCTTGGTTGGTGCTGTTACCGGACAGATGTACCGTACGGTACGGAGTGAACTGCTGGCTTGGTTGGCGCTGTTACCGGACAGATGTACCGTACGGTACGGAGTGAATTGCTGGCTTGGTTGGCGCTGTTACCGGACAGATGTACCGTACGGTACGGACTGAACTGCTGGCTTGGTTGGTGCTGTTACCGGACAGATGTACCGTACGGTACGGAGTGAACTGCTGGCTTGGTTGGCGCTGTTACCGGACAGATGTACCGTATGGTACGGACTTAATTCACAGCTTTCCTTTGCTCTCCTAACTTTCGCGTAGATTTCCATTTCCGCAGTGTGACAAAGCAAGTATTGTCAACGTTTCGGTGACAATCACGTACGAACGCCCAGACAATAGTAGCGGCGTAATGGTCGATAATGGGGCAAATGTCGATACAGCAATGAAACTCGAAAAGACTCACAACAGTAACACCCCGACGTTTCGCACACTATGCCCAACACCACGCACAGGTTGCCACATACCCAACAAAACAACTTTACGTTACACTCTGCTCCACACACGTTACACACACCACATTAAACTGGACTGCGTGATTTAATATGCTAGATGATTCAATGTAACTCTACGCGCGACGATAATACTGGAGGTCTGCGTGTCATTCATCTGCCCTTAAACATGTCGCGTAGTATCGGCAATTTCTTGACAGCAACTTCGAACAATATATAATAATGTGCTCACGAGAGGTCAAACATGTGTCATGGTGCACAAGGTCACTTCCAATACTCCTTCAACACGCGACAAGTTACATCACACGCCATAAATATTATAACAGGAAATGTAAGGCCGTGTGTCTGCGTTCGGATTGCAACCGATCTCCCTGCCGTATTAATGACCGGTTTTTTAAATCGAGTTGGGGTGCGTTTACTGCGCAGTACGCGAAGAAACCTTTACACGGGTAGATCTCTGACTTCAAATAAAATCTGGTAACGAGCCACACAAGGGAATCGACAGGGACAGGGACCGGCTGATCGATAGGGACCGGGACCGGCTGATCAACGGTCAGCCGCAACGTAACTTTGTACTTTGACACGTCACTAATCACCGCATCGTCTTCACATCACAGTCTGACCTTTCCGCCAGCCTTGAACCTGCACAGCAGTACATTTTCCGCTTTCCCGTGTAATAGTAGTAGTAGTAGCAGCAGCAGCAGCAGTAGTAGTAGGAGTACTAGTAGTAGCAGTAGTAGTAGTAGTAGTAGCAGCAGTAGCAATAAACCTACGGCTTATCGCTTCTCCCATTTCCCGTCCCTGTCTTCGCCTTCAAATTGCTGAGGCCCCTTGAAAGCGAACAAGACAGCCGACCCTCAAAAGGGCTGCAAATGAGGTAACAGGAATGGGGCACCAGATAATCTCAAAAGTGCAAGGTACAACAAATCCTGCAGCAATTGGCCGGCTGCGCCCAGCCATTCTACAGTCACGACCGCTTTTATTCACGGTTTTTTCCACTTTCTCCGTATTTATTTACACTGCATGTGTAAACATCCGATTTGTACAAATCTCTGGGTCCAGCACGGAGTATGATAATGAATGTTCATAATAAGCATATATTTGCTGGTCTGTTGCTTTTAACATTTACATAAGGCTGTGAAATGAAAAGTTAGGATTCGGCACGAACAGTAATCTGGTAAACCGACTATACTGCTACAGGGCGAACAAAAACACAGCCCGACAGATCGTCGGCAAATCGTCGCAGTGGAGTGGACACGACGACACATTGTGCCTGAAGCCACCTATCTGATGACTCCCTGGTCCTATTATCTGCTGACTCACTGGTCCTATTATCCGCTGATTCACTGTTCCTATTATGTGCTGACTCACTGGTCCTATCTGCTAACTCACTGGTCCTATCTGCTGACTCACTCGTCCTATTATCTGCTGACTCAATAGTCCTACTATCCGCTGATTAACTGTTCTTATTATGTGCTAACTCACTGGTCCTATCTGTTGACTCACTGGTCCTATTATCCGCTGACTCACCGCTATTATGTGCTGACTCACTGGTCCTATCTGCTGACTCACTGATCCTATTATCTGATGACTCAATGGTCCTACTATCCGCTGACTCACTGATCCAATCTGCTGACTCAATGGTCCTATTATCCGCTGACTCACTGTTCCTATTATGTGATGACTCACTGGTTCTATTATCTGCTGACTCAATGGTCCTACTATCCGCTAATTGTTCCTATTATGTGCAGACTCAATGGTCCTATCTGCTGACTCACTGGTCCTATTACCTGCTGACTCAATGGTACTATCCGCTGACTCACTGTTCCTATTATGTGCTGACTCACTAGTCCTATCTGCTGACTCATTGGTCCTATTATCTGCTGACTTAATCGTCCTATTATCCGCTGACTCACTGTTCCTATTCTGTGCTGACCCACTGGTCCTAGGCTATCTGCTGACTCTGCTAAATATCTACTGACTGATCCGACGGACCTGCTGACTCAATGGTGCCACTCTCCGCTCCCTCACTGATCCCACGTATCTCCTGGCTCAATGGTCCTACACACATGTCTACCGTTAATTGAACTGAAACTTAACGAAATTCAAAACAATTCTTGGGTATCAACGTGCTGCCTCAACAGCCCAATGGCTAATCACAAATCAGCGCCAATACACATATGCAACATACGTACAGGAACAAAAGGCGAGAAAAAATACAGAACACAGTACATTACGTTACCTAACAAACAAAAGGTAACATAATTATGTACTTACTGGCTGAACAGCCTCATTCTACAGTTTAAATGATTTCAGCGTTTATTTACTTACGTGCTGGCTTAACATCACACACAAATGTCAGTTATGAAGCCTACACAAATAGCAATACAGGAATGGCGTGAGTCTGAGTCAGTGTACTGGGACACATGTGTAAGGAGTACCGAAAAGCGTGGCTGCGAACAGGGGAAAATCGAAGTGGGTCTACTCTCTGACAAAATAATACCAGCGTCACTTCGACTAATCTGAACACTTACTGAACACCCAGGCCCTTAAGTGAAAAAAGGGTTATGAACCTGTAAGAATGGTTTCATGAGAGAGGCCTATGGGAGGTGCGACGGTGAGCCAGCTGTGTCTGTCTGCAGAAGGCATACTGCTGAGCACTGACGGCGACACGCACCCACTGGCCTCCATATGCCTCACAGCAACGGGCTTCGTGCCCATGAAATGCAGCACAATCTGAAAATGGTCTCGCTATGTCGCACAGTACGAAGCGTGTGGACCGGCTGTACGTACAGTGGCATTTAGAAAATATGTAGTTACGTCTAGCACAGCTGAAGGGTAACACTCATAAGGTCAGGCTGGTCATAGCACTATGCATCACATTCAGGCTGTTCATATCACTTCACAAGCAGACACTATGCGCCACACCCAGGCTGTTCATACCCACAGCCCTCGCAATGAGCAGTGCGTGACGTCTTACTATCGTTAACAGTTCCATTCGTGTCAGTAGTAGTGCTGTTGGTGGGGCGGGGGGGGGGGTGACAGTTGCAGTAACACACCGTGGAGGTACAACAGGACACAAAATGTGTTACTGTCTTTATGGCCCAGATGTTTGGTGTGGTTGGCAACTCCTCACAGTATGGCGTCGCTGTGACATCAGTGACCGTAGTCTGTGCCACATTACAGTGTGGCCGTGTGTCTGCATGCAACGTGTTGACATACAAACACCTCAAGTGTCGCCTCACCCAGTGCCAAAGCACCACCAACGAGCTATGTCCCTACTCAACGATACGCTTTCATGGCGTTGTGCCCGATTAAGCCCGGGGATTACTTCTAGCCAACTCTGACGATTCCCGGGAACAGACACAGTGCGACTTGTTTACATTACGTCATACTGTTGCATGATGGCTGATGGTTCCTGCAAAATACGTCCATAAGGTCTCCAGCCATTGGTTTTCAACGAAACTGATCGGAACAGCAAATCACAAACAGCCTTGCAAATCAGCTGATTTGTGCCACGTGTTTACTGACAATTGCTGACATGAGAAAAACAGGAAGTGAGCAAAACGCAAGCTGCTTTGATGGCCATTTGTACCAGCGTTCTAACATCAATACTCAGACCAATCACAGGGCCCACATGCAACATTAAGACGACCATCTACAGATCTAATACCCTGTCCATGTTCCTTGAGACCAGCAATTGGTCTGGCTTGCTTCTTGTAAGCGCAGACTGTGTGACGAGTATGGTCCATTAACGGCAACTGTTCACCCCTCAAACAAATTCACGCGTAGACTATCAACAGGCATACATCGTCCCTATCTCACAACGATTTTCGAATACCAAATGTTTAACATAAACTATTGTCAATATATACTGTATATATCTAAACAGAAAATCCACTAAGCAAGGACAGTAAAAATAATTATATCACAAAACAAGCGTATCCATCATTAAGTTAACAGTAAACGAACAAGCAAACAAGGGAACAAAAATCAGGAAAACACGTCGTCGTGCTGCATGCGTCTTTGTGTGAACATCGGATTCTTGCCTAAATCACATTTTGTTAAAACATTTGGTTGTACTCTGTCCCTTTAAATACGCACACATCTGCCTGCACTCTGTCCCTTTAAATACGCACACATCTGCCTGCACGCTGTCCCTTTAAATACGCACACATCTGCCTGTACGCTGTCCCTTTAAATACGCACATCTGCCTGCACTCTGTCCCTTTAAATACGCACACATCTGCCTGCATTGTCCCTTTAAATACGCACACATCTGCCCGCACTCTGTCCCTTTAAATACGCACACATCTGCCTGCACTCTGTCCGTTTAAATACGCACAAATCTGCATGCACGCTGCCCCTTTAAATACGCACATCTGCCTACACTCTGTCCCTTTAAATACGCACACATCTGCCAGTACTCTGCCCCTTTAAATACACACACATCTGCATCCACTCTGTCCATTTAAATACGCACAAATCTGCCTACACGTTGTCCCTTTAAATACGCACATATCTGCCTACACTCTGTCCCTTTAAATACGCACACATCTGCCAGTACTCTGTCCCTTTAAATACCCACACATCTGCCTGCACTCTTTCCCTTTAAATACGCACACATCTGCCAGTACTCTGCCCCTTTAAATACGCACACATCTGCCTAAGCTGTCCCTTTAAATACGCACATAACGTGTGCCTCTACTCCGTCCCTTCAAACCCTACACAAATCGTCTTAACAATACGCCAATTCGCAGTACCACTGCAGTGTTCAGACGACGTGGATACGAAATTGACGGACTGCGATCGATCTCTGGCAGGTGGAATGCGATTCTCCTCACAATCACTCCACATCACTTACTACAGGACACGCATAAGACCGTTGTAGTCGAAAACCCGGCCGTGGCGTGAAGCTGATCACTCGCCCCGCATAAAATCTGCGTTCCACTACTGCACATCTGCGCATGCCTAACCACAAGTTCCCACAGTTCGCATCTGCACCTACATTACTCCTTCCGTCAGCCTAACAAGTGTAACTACACTTCCCAGGGCAGGCGTGTCTAGAGTGCGCGCCCCTCACCGGCCAGTCCACACAGTACCGTCAGCCACGCCCGCCTACAGCTCACGACCTCTCTACCTCGCAACAATATTTACAAGTAGTCGTAACAACTGACGTTGTAACCAGCTGTGACGTAAGAGCGCCTCGCTCAGTTACCTGTTCTTGCAGCTTCAGGGGTCCGCAAATTTTGTTCCTCTTCGCTCCAAATCAGACTTCCTGCTTCAGGACTAATTTTGATTAATTTTACGCCACACGGCTCACTCAGCGGATGGCGAAGACGAATCCAACGATTTTCAACTTTCATCATAAGAAAAAAAGAAATAAATAAATAAACGTCTATTCACACGCCCTGCACATTTTTGGTCCCAAGGCGTGCAAAATGCAGCCCCCGTGACTCCGCGGTTACACTCGCCGGAGATTTTTAGAAAGAAAGAGATAGACAGAAGGAGACAGAGACCTAGTTATCTTGTGCACGTGAGCCAGTCGGCCAGTGTGTCCCTACTGGTGTTCTGTCTGCAGCAGCACAGCGCATACGCGTAACTATGCACGGAAAAAGGGAAAGTACTTTTCTAACCAAAGTTGCATAATTCGAAAAGAGAATCCTTTTTGGACGGTTTCCAGACTTCGCCCGTTTGCCCTTCTGGTAAAAGCAACGTGCTCCTGAACACGAGTAAAGAGCACTGGTGAAATGATACTGACAGGGGAAACTGCAGTGCTGGGAGAGAAACATGTCGCAGTGCCACATGGTCCATCACAGTCTGACATGGGACTGTCCTGGGATCGAAACCGGGCCTCCGCGGTGACAGGCCGGCAACCAACCGCTTGAGCGATTGCACGACCAACACAAGAGAACCGGTCTGAATTACATTCAAAGATCCAGTCCGTACCGCGCAGCAAACACATTTCTTTTCGGTTATAAAAACCAGTCAGTTAATGCTGTATGGGGAAATAATCGCTGTTTGTTCTGAGATCCACACAAAACACATAAATGCACTGCGTGGGCAGAACGTAGGATTTGTGAATGTTAAACCTGGTGGTACATAGATTGACCATAGGGTAAAACAGTCTTCTGGACAGTTTTTGTATCCCTCCTACCCAGAAATGTAGACAACCAGCCAGGGGGCCAGCACAACTCCACAACTGGGCCCCAAATACAATTACTGGCCAAGTTACTCGCAGACATATCGCAATTCCGTCGCACGGAACCCACAATACGTTCAGGTATTCCGTACGTTGGGCGCCCCCGCTGCAATGTCACAAAATGCTATTCTTCTCCGCTGTTATCCGTGGAAGCATTCAAGCAACCGGCACCCTCCCGGATTTCTGAGCACGTGGCCGGCCCACTGCTGCCAACACTGAAGTCCGCTCGCGCTACAGTGCAAGCACTGGCGACACTGTCTGCATTCTGTCGGTCGTTACAGCCACGGTGATATGAATCATACTGTAATTGCTTCGCATGACATTAATATCATTCGACATTATTAACACGTGCTTTGTTTGCAAACTGAAACAGACCTGCAGTAGCAAAATATATATATATACTGCTGGTCGCAAAAGCATGTTGAAATTCTGCTCAACCATAACAACCAATCACGTAGGAAGTTGTCGCTGCATGCGTATGAAGCGCGGCGTGGGAATGGCACAATTTAAGCGACAAATGGCAAGTAAGAGTCGCTATTCTGTAACCAAATGGTACGTGATGAGCCACATAAAGAGCAAGATGAGCCTGAATTCATTATACACCCAGTCCTTACCGAGCAGTAAACTCTTCCTCTCGGTTATACAAACCAGTCAGTTAATGCTGTATAGCGAAATAATCGCTGTTTGTTCTGAGATCCACACAAAACACACAAATACAGCTGTGTGGGCAGAACGTTGAGTTGTTAAATATTAAACTGGCGGTACGTATAGTGACCGCTGGGCTTTAACCCTACATTAACCTGCTCGGTCCGAGCCCTGCGAACACAACTTATGGACCTCACAATGAAATTAACACACTGCCCGCGTCTAATGCATTCACGATTCGCAGGAAAGTGAAATGGATGAAATGATGGAACAGAAATGAAGACACGTGAGACAGACAGGTCTACACTCAATCACTCACTCACTCACATTCAGAACTTCACTTCACAGCACGCAGACAAACGCTCACTCCCGGCCACAAGCCACACAGCTCAACACAATGCGCCGCTCTAAAAATATTTAAGAAGTTCGAAATTTACAGGGCCCCAGAAATGTGCAGTTTAGCTGAGCTGACGAGCAGGGAATTGCAACAGCAACTGCAGCTGTGCTGCACATGAAGCGTGCAGAATCTGGCGTCTGCTGGAGTGCTTTGGGACTCCATAAAAGGGACACCAATATGTGACATTGGAGCTATTATTTATATATCCATTTACTACCACTACCACTACTACTACTACTACTACTACTACTACTATCACCACCACCACCATCGAAAAGCCCGCTCAAATTTCTTGCAATTACAAAATTTACTGCTGCATTTGGTGCACAAACTGTATGAACTAACAATTTCTCTGCATGTCTGACATCTTTTGCACATAAAATGAAAGTTCGTTAGAAATACCAAAGTCACAAACAGCCCGACTGAACAGAACATAAAGATACGAACTCGGTATATTGTGAATACAAAACACGGACAGAGAATCGCATCGGAAACTGTCAACCTGTTACCACAGCTACTAATACTTTCAATAAGGCTCAGTTTCTCAAATGCATGTAATATCGCGAAAAAGAGGTCACAAGCATGCGAATGGAATGTCGTATTATTTACACATGGGCTATATACACGGATGCTTTATATCAATATTCTGATACTTATGTTCGGCTGTGATGTCACTCAGAAACTATGCCCTGTCGTAACCATGGAAACTGATGCGTGACTCACACACAGCAAGTTTATTACATAACGTATATTGGCCGTTAAGTCACCATGTAAACAGACAAGAACCGATAGCATATATTTTATTGTGTTATGTTATGTTGTAATGTAATATAATACTGCATTATACATCTGTCTGCCCAACGTCCCTCTCCGGCCCACAACGCATGCGGCGTTGCCCTCCGTCTATCGCACTAACCTGCAACTGCCTCACCGCCGTCGTAACTGCCCACTGCCAACATAATTCGTTATTCTCTCAAAATTCTACAACAAAATGGACCGAACAAACCTACGGTCCGTCACACCAACTGCTAAATGCAGCTACGTCACTCCCACCTAACTCCCCCCCCCCCAAACAAACCCCGTTATCACCGACTGCCACACAACTCACAAGTACGGGATTCGGAATGACCCCAAAGACATAACGCTGATACTAAATTTCGTCAAACCACGGTAATTGTGACGCACACACAGACAGCATGGCCTGTCCACAGGGAGGTAACAACCAACTGCAGCCAAAATTGGTCATCAGGCCAGACAAGAAACTGACGGTGACGAGGAGTCAAAATATTTATACAAACAGGTCAGGGGAAATGAGGTGTTGGTTGGTGGTGCGAGACGACGCAGGTAACAGGGGTCTCCGAAAACAGCAACACAGGAAGCGCTCAGCACTCCACTGATGCGTGTCTCCGGAGTAACAGCAACACACGAAGCAATCAGCACTCCACTGCTGCGTGTCTCCGAACGGAATGACAGCAACATAAGAACCAATCAGCACTCCACTGCTGCGCGTATCCGAACGGAATAACAGCAACACACGAAGCAATCAGCACTCCACTGCTGCGTGTCTCCGAACGGAATAACAGCAACACAAGAACCAATCAGCACTCCACTGCTGCGTGTCTCCGAACAGAATAACAGCAACACAAGAACCAATCAGCATACCACTGCTGCGCGTATCCGAACGGAATAACAGCAACACAAGAGCAACCAATCAGCACTCCACTGCTGCGCGTATCCGAACGGAATAACAGCAACACAAGAGCAACCAATCAGCACTCCACTGCTGCGTGTCTCCGAACGGAATAACGACACAAGAAAAACCAATCAGCCCTCCACTGCTGCGTGTCTCCGAACGGAGTAACAGCAACACAAGAACAACCATCAGCACTCCACTGCTGCTCCGATAGGCAACCGAGCGCCACCACAGCACACTGCGCCTGTTTATTCACCACCCTCACATCCGTCGGTTCATCACTTCACTGTGATGTGGGAGGCAGAAATAATGAAGTGATCACCACAAACACGTCAGAGTGGAGAATGTCAATGTATTGTATAGGCCCATCGTGCTTTGGTGGTGGTGGTGTTGATTTTATACTGCTCACCAAGAGCACGGTATTACGAGTACATTCAAGTTCAGCATTTAATTTAAATTTGCCAATTGGTTGGCGTTTACGTAAACCAGCTGGCATTCACAACTAGCCGCAGAAGCTGCGCTTTCTAACTTTGTGTTGAAGAACAGAAGTCTGTTTGGGGATGTGGGCTAAGGGCGTAATTAGCGGACTGCCGATGGCCGAGGCCCTGGACTGATCATGACTCTGCGCGTACTTCGGCACTGGACGGATCACTACTCTGCGGGCACTTCCAACACTTCCGTCTCAATTACCCCTCCAACTTCCACATACACTCACCATCATCCAGGGTGGTTGGGGTGGGGGTACAGTGGGTCCCATGCAAGCCGCAATTCCAAGAAACACCCTCACCCCACCGTAACAATAAACGAAATGACGTTGCGAACGTCTGTTCCTTCACCTCCTTCCACTACGAAGTGTACTGTAACCGTCCGTCCGACTCCCTTCAGTGCCATGCACAGGTGTCCGTCCGTCAAACTACCTCCACTGCCATGTTTGTCTGTCCGTTTTCCAACCCCCTCCCCTGATGTGTGGTTGTCCAACTCCCTCCACTGCCATGTGAATCTCTATGTACGTCTCTCCATCCGTCCGACTCCCTCCAGTGCCAAGTGTAGCTGTCTGTCCGTCTGTCCAACTCCCTCCACTGCCACGTGTAGCTCTATGCTCGTACTCCTCTAGCCCGCGACAAAGATCTGTATCTCACGAGCTACCCTACGTGACACGCAACACTCCAACTTCGGTCTTTACAAAAACGTCATCAATAGGCCATTTACGTAACGCTGCAGCAAAACTAGCGACAACGATGGTCAGTGAACAAGTGGCAACCGCCGGTCGGCATTCCCGTGGAGGGAGTCAGAAAAATTATAGGGGCAGGTTGGAAGCAAACTGCAGGTACAGAAATATCAGGGGTTTGTGCAACGGACGTAATGACGCATAGGGGGCCTGGTCATGGTTCGGGCTGTTAGTCACCGACCATTCACCACAGAGGCCGGGTTCGATTCCAGACCAGTCCATGCTGGGTTTGTGGTGGTGGACAGTGGCAGTGGGGCAGGGTCTTCTATGAGTACTGGGGTGTTACCCGTCACTTTCATTCCACCAACGCTCCACAACCATTCATCATGGACAATATGTAATCTTAGCACCCGACGGCGTTGCTAAACAACACGGTGCAGAACAGCGACCCTGCACCGGTCTCCCACTGCACTGCAACCAGAATGAGAAATGCACCGGACATCGGTCAGCTATCAAACTGCACTGGCATCCGGTCATGCAGTTGCAGCCAGAACCGAAATGACAAGACGAAGCGCTATAAACACAGCAATCAATTTACTTCCAGCAAGAATAATTCAACGACGCAGCAAAGAGTGCTGTCAAAGTAACATTCACAATAGAGCAAAACTGCTACCAGACGGTGAAAACAAACAGTTATTGATTGCATTCATAGAGAGAGAAAACTGTTGAAACTTCCGCGGAATTTCTCTTTTGTCATCCTCATACAAAAGCGACATTTGTCTGGCGCGGTACGAACTTGGGAGTGCAATTACCGACCGATAAACATGAAATGTTCCGAGTTTCGTAATAAGCTGCAAACGTATGACGAAACACGTCGCATTCGACAAACTGTGGCCACTCAACGTCACATTACATCACCTGTTCAAATGAAGATAAAATAACGCATCATCTGACGCAATCCGCATACGGAAATATTTGAATTCACAGCGAGATATCATATCATATCATATCATATCAATACGCACTTTACGCTACAATCATCTTGCAGCGACAGATACGGCCTCTCGACCACTTCCCGTGTGTCATCCAACCGTTACCTCAGGGAAGCAAAGACGTCGACCTTCCTGTGTCATCCTCCACCCGTTCGATCCGTTCTCTCCTGTTATGTTTATTGTCTCTCATTTTACCTAAAACTCGCCGAAATTGTAACTACCGCCTTACATTTTCATTTCGAAACTGACCATGCAAGGCACAGCTCTTGATTTCTCTGAACAATTTCATTTCTGCAGCCCGAACAGCCGCAGTTTTACAGAACCTCATTTTGATGCAGGTCATAATATGCCGTCAAGAGGGGCGACGCAGCATCACGACAGGGTGGTAATGAACATGTGAACTGTAGCGACAGCGGCGTAGACGGAAAAGCTGGAACGAGTTTCAAAAACGCTAAACCGTTGGCAAAGACTGCAAGGTGCCTCGGAACGCTGGTACACCCGGCCAGAACCCCATGAAGCGTGGCTGCAAATCAGATCTAGCCCGCGGACAAGAACAGGCAATTCCTTCAACAGTTAGGGCTAGTTGTGTTGGAAGGCTACTGTCTTCAGGCCAGTATTCAAACACAACAAAGATGGGCCCAGAAATTCCCTTACCCTCCACACACACACACACACACACACACGAAGTTACGCTACAGGAAGAGCTGGTTAAATCCAAACGATTTGCGCTGTACGCCTAGAAATAACCTCGCAGGCAAAACTGCAGGCTTACTAATATGAACATAATGGCCAGTTGAACTATCCAAGTCACGAGCAGTTAAACTCACGTGACCACATTGGGACGTAACTTCCCTTCTGGAAAACGGAAACAAGACGACTGTGTCCACGTCCATTTGATACAGCAAATTCCAAGCGACGCAGTACAATTCAACATTCTGCACAACAAAACTTTACACAAAGACACAGAAACACAGCTGTTACGCGTAAATTGCTGTGACCAGTAACAATACATCACATAGACGGCTACCGACCACGCTGGTTCAAACAGTAACCCTTTTCATTTACGGCCAAGAGTAGTCACGTTCGAATCTCGGCCAACATCTTACGTGGCTTTTTCGTGATTTTCTTCAGTAAGCCTACCACCAGTACCTTAATCCTTCCAACAATGCGTGTTACTGTGAACTTCAGTGAAGAAGCAAATGACTGATGTATCTTGTGAAAGAAACGCAACATCGGCAAGCCCCAAGCTTTCCAGCAATCCGCTCACCACTCCATACAGGCATAACGACGGCCAGCCACATCGCAATAATTTTAAAATTATATAATGGGGGGGAGCAATTTATGGTCGGCTATGTCACTGGGTCACAGGGGACGCACATCAGTTTCCCGCTGTCCGAGGGTCGGCGTCGGTCGTCACACTGCCCGGACGCTGTACACCTACAGCAGACAGCAATGCCCCAACCAACATCAACTGCTGTGACACAACGTTCTGCAGCGCAAATCGAGACGCTAGACGCCTTCCTCACATTCAACGACTTTCCACAATTTCTCCAACTAAATAATGGCCTGCAAACGAAAAGCACCCTACGCGACATGGCCGGGTTTAAATTCCAACCAATGCACAGCACGGCGACTTGTAAACTTAAAACACGCTAAAATTCACTCACCCATTCACTGACCCAGTACGGTACACAGTGCCGGGCGATGAAGGGCGAAGGCCTCTCCTATTCATTACTGTCCAAGTGAGGCCTTCAAACGTCGTGAGAAACTGAATAATACAGCAACTCACCAGTCTGCAGGCGGCTACTGCTGACATCCGCACTGTCTGAGAGGTGGTGGGTGCTGTGTCGTTGTGTAAAGAGCTCCCGACGTTTAAAAATATCGCGGTCGGCATGTACAGAGCTACACAGCAAAAGACAGAGCGGCACACGTTCTGACATGAGGCGGACTGCACCGTCCTTGCCGGTCCACAAACTGCGGACTGTCCGCTGGCTGCTGGACAGTCGAAAGGACTAATGCACCAAGCTCTGGATTAACAGTAAGCTAAGGCTCGTCCGCGAAATAATTACGGAGCGAACAAACATCTCGAACTATGAGTACTGCAATTAGTGGCAACAACAGCAAACCCAGATGGTTTTTAGAAAAACAATGACCCGATGCAAATCAAGTAAAGCGAAAAACATTAGCGGAATGGAAGAGGAATTTAGGGACGAAGTGACGTTGAGGAACCAGAGTCACAGTGAGCCGCAGTGCACTGTTTTTGCCCTCGGCGAATGCTCTGGACACGATCAGTTACCTGAGCTACACACCGCCGAAACGACGGTCCAGAATAATCTCACAGGGAGACCGAAACTGTTGCCGATACTCCTGTTGCACGTTAATCGCTGCTGCCACAACGCATTCGTTAAGACTTTCGTAACCGCCGCCAGCTGAAACTGACAGACAGTATGTCAGAGCTGCTTAACCACACAAGTGCACAACGTGAAAATACGCAGGTATACGTCGTGGTCCTTGCACGGTATACATTGAGTGGGAGATAGGGGACCAGAGCCTGGCGGGAAGTTTATATACAAGCATCACAAACCGCCAACGGAATTACGATGCCGCAACTTACAATAAAATACGGGGGGGAAGGACTTCGGCTGTTCGTTGGCTGCGCAGTAAGTAACGAGACCGAACGTTTATTAGCCCCAAAAAGTGCAGTGGTCACTATTTGTACCGCCAGGTTTAGCACTGGACATTCTACGTTCCGCCTACACAGTGCATCTGTTTTGCATGCATCTCAGGAGCACATAATAATAATAATAATAATAATACGTATCTGGGCCTAAGAGGGAGGAAGTAACAGAAACGTACAAGGAGAGATGGGCGAGGCATGCGGCACGAATGGGGGGGAAAAAGAAACGCCTCGATGGTTTTGGTGGGGAAACGTGAATTACGGACACCACACGGAAAACGCGGGGGAATTCGGGAGGATACTGAAACTGATTTTTGAGAAACGGGCTGGCAGGGCGTAGACTGAATGAATCTGGCTCAGAACAGGGCCAAGTGGCGCTGTTGTTGTGGTAATGAACCTTCGGGTTTCATACAATGCAGGCAGTCTTGACTAACTGCGGTACTATCAGCTACTCGACGAGGCATTCACTCCAGTGATGGTGATGGTGATGATGATGATGATGATGATGAAACTGCAAATCCGTTTATCGGTGACGCAGACAGACGCTGTCAACTGGCACCGCCGGCCAGCCCTCCACACACTGTCCAACAGTCAACCTCACTTACATTCGTACAGCTCTGGCACGCAGACAGACAGACAGACGTCTCCAATTCTTTGTTTCGGAGGAGCTAGCTGTCTCACGCCCTGACGATGGAACCATAAAGTTACGTCGAAACGTTGGTACGCATCTCCTGACGTCACATACCACAAGCTAATTCGAGACACTCGATCGCTACAGCCGGCGACTGGCGTCCCGACGAACATCCGTCAATGTGACGCCGTGCCACCATAAAAACACGAAGTGCGTTTCGGCCGTTTGTAAGGAGTAAAAACGACAGCGCCTTACGTGGCGACCACGCCGTGTGTACGATTTTCATGAAAATCAGTGCAGAAGATATCAAGACACCGCAAGTTTCGTGACACTTGGTACAGTGACAGGCATTTTGCCGAATGACGTTAAATAAATGTGTAACCACTTCCCCTATTTCCTGACGGATCTGCGCGAAATTTGGTGTCAGAGATCTGAACATAACGCTGTCCAACATTCACGAATTTTGTGAAAATCGGCGTCAAGGCATGCCATGCTGCTCCTATGGGCGTCAATGGAATTACATTTACGCGTGAACCGTAAAACCAAATGACATTTTGAAAGTAAAGAACCCCTTGGTACAGTTCGTGTCCTACGTCACGCAACGCACCCCCCCCCCTCCACCCCCTCTGTGAGCACGCACAACGCAGTTAATGATCACCGCTCCACGCCAAGTCCCAACCTGTTGTGAGCACTACGAAAGCGCACCCCCCACTTGTCACAAAAACTATACGTCTGTTACGGAGTTACGATGCCCAGTATTGAAGACAGGACACAGCACACGGCGGAGTGGGATGTGGGACAGCGAACATGTGCAGTGCTGCTAGTACCGAGTGCGTGTCACTTGCACCATACTATACTGCCTGAAAACATTAGCTGGCAGTCCCGCTGTCACCTTGCCATCAGTACCGGCCCGCGGCACATCGGCACAAATTAACAGTAATTATACAGACACACACACATTCACGACACACGAAGCACAAGACGGGCAACTTGGCATTGTTAAGGATATTATTGCTCAATACAGCAGCTTTTAAAAGATGGCAGATCAAGTACAGAACTCTACAAGGGCAGCGAAACGGACAGTTCTGATTTTCGGTGTGGTGGGGATGGCTAAGCAAGTGCGGGTCGTATACAAGACAGTTTAAACACTGGCACTCACAGCGGTGCTAACGAAGTTTCAAGTCTTCTGGAACGTGAAGCCGTACCGCCTGGGTACGGGCGTTTCGAAAAAGCGCGACGCATTCATCGTCAGGGCCAAGCAGACCGACAAAACATCGGTGGGCCATTTACCAGTCGACACTGCGTAACCTCCCAGCTGATTGTGAAGTGAGCGAGAAAACCAACAAGATGCAACAGTTAGATGTTTATTTTCAACAATTTCTCCACATGTTTCGGGCATCATTATGCCCATCTTCAGGAGAACGAGACGTATGTTACTGCATGTGGTGTGCTGCGCTGGTTCTGCTGGATGTGGTTGTTAGCGGTTGTGGGGCGCTGTGTTGTAGGGTGCGAGCACTGTAACCTTCACC
>Ga0123352_10007940_pt1 | contig 16461 bp, 16 predicted proteins | sample TergutLab28metaG_FD_89700 | JGI IMG/M metagenome (GOLD analysis project Ga0123352, IMG submission 89700) | Labiotermes labralis P1 segment gut microbial communities from Petit-Saut dam, French Guiana - Lab288 P1 | ecosystem: Host-associated > Arthropoda: Insects > Digestive system > Gut ... | reverse complement strand
TAGCAATGCCATTATCACCAACAGTTAAAACTTTGCCGTCGGCTTCGTTACCGTCTTTCATTCTAAAGGCTTTGCCTATTTCACTGGGATTCCCGACAATGTCAAGGGTTGCCTGCGGCAAATCGCCGCTACCGATTGTTACCTGTGCGCTCACACCTATCGGAATAAACGACACCATTACAACTGATAAATACAGTCGTACAAATAAATTTTTTTTGCTCATAACATTATATTTTTAAAAATTATTCATATATATTTCTTTTTTATGAGAGTCTGTTTAAATTTTTGAATGTGTTTCCACTTTCTTTAAAATATATAACAATTTTTCTTTTCAAAAGTTCAAAATGTACTTATCAATGCAAAAAAAGAAAATCAGGTTGTAGTTTTTCCAACTAAAACGTTCCGAAAAATCAGAAAATTTTGATTTTTCGGAACATTTTTTTCGAGTGTAAAAGAATTTTTATATCTTTGCTGTAAAATTTTCGAGTATGAAAGAAAAATTTGACATAATCAGAAAATATAATTTTGGGGACGAAAAAATTCACGAACTTGGCTATTACCGTGCCGACTATGCCGATAAAATTTTCACATACACAGGCAATCGGCTCATTAAGGTACTGATTGGACAAAGACGCACAGGAAAAAGTTATATTCTTCGGCAATTGGCTAATAAGTTGATTGAAAACGGCATCAATAGAAAAAATATTCTGTATATCAACAAGGAATATACTGATTTTGATTTCATTAGCAATTATACTGACCTTGATAATTTTGTGAAATTTTACAAGAAACAATTAGATGTTTCGGGCAAAATTTGCCTTTTTATCGATGAAATTCAGAATATCGCAGGCTGGGAACATTTGGTCAATTCCTATTCGCAAGATTTTACTGATGAATACGAAATTTTTATTTCCGGCTCAAATTCCAATATGCTTTCGAGCGAATTAGCAACGCTGCTTTCGGGTCGTTACGTGGAATTTGAGATTTTTCCGTTCAGTTTTTCGGAATATTTGGGTATTTTGCAAAAAGAAAACTCCAAACAACATTTTATCGAATATATGGAAAGCGGCGGTTTGCCCGAACTTTTCAATCTGCAAAATGATGAAATCAAACGAAATTATGTTTCGGCAATAAAAGATACTGTTTTTTTGCGCGATATTATTCAGAGACACAACATAAAAGAGCCGAAATTGCTCGAAGATATTTTTGTATATTTGGTAAATAACGCCTCAAATTTGCTGTCGGTAACAAATGTTGTAAATTATTTCAAAAGTTTGGGCAGAAAAACCACCTATGACACCGTTTCTACCTATATTTCTTATATGGAGAGTTCGTTTTTGGTGCATAAATCCGAACGTTATGACATTCGAGGCAAAGACACGATTTCGGGAAATGCGAAATATTATATTAACGATTTGGCATACAAAAACTATATCTACACAGGTTTTGGTTATGGCATTGGTTATAAGTTGGAAAATCTTGTGTATCTGAACTTAAAGCGCAATGGCTTCAAAGTTTATACAGGCGTTTTTCGCGACAAAGAAGTAGATTTTGTTGCTTTGAAAGACGATAAAATCTTGTATGTTCAAGCAACTTATTTGATGATTGACAAAAGTACTATTGAACGAGAATATTCGCCACTCGAATCAATTTCAGACAATCACGAAAAAATAGTGGTTTCGCTTGATGATATACAGTTTCCGCAAAAGAACGGCATAAAACACGAGCAAGTTTGGAAGTTTAATCCATAAAAAAGAAAAAGAAAGAAAGCTAACGTTTCGTTTTCTTCACTCTTCCTTTTCCTTTTCCCAAAAAATCTTTTTTTGACTTCGATGCTTGAAATTTGGGTTTAGAAGTAGTTGGTTTTGGACTCGTTGTTTTTGGTTTTGGCTTCAAAGATTGTTGAGAAGCTTCCTCTGTTCCGACAGAATCTTTTACCATTCGGTTGATTTCCTCCATTTCTTTTTCTGTAAGAAAACGCCATTCACCAACGGATAAACCGCTGAGTGTAACATTCATAATACGCACACGTTTAAGCCGTTGCACTTCGTAACCCAATGCTTCGCACATACGGCGAATTTGACGATTGAGTCCCTGCGTAAGTATGATACGAAAACGCGTGTCGGTTTCGCGCGTGAGTTTGCAAGCTTTGGTTACAGTTCCTAAAATGGGAACGCCGCGCTGCATTTGTTTTTCAAATTCGGGTGTTATGGGTTTGTTTACGGTTACTACATACTCTTTTTCGTGATTGTTTCCTGCACGGAGAATTTTGTTCACAATATTGCCATCGTTGGTCAGAAAAATAAGCCCTTCCGAAGGTTTGTCTAACCGCCCGATATTAAAAATGCGCTCGGGAAATTTGATATAATCCACAATGTTGTCCGGGTCGGCAGAGTCGGTGGTGCTGGTAATACCCACAGGTTTGTTGAAAGCAATATACACAGTATTGTTGCGTTGTTTGACGAGATGTCCGTTTACGCGGATTTTGTCAGATGTCGTAACTTTCGTACCCAAATTTGCCACTCGACCATTTACCGTAACACGTCCGGTTTCGATATAGCGGTCGGCTTCTCGGCGCGAGCACATTCCCGAATCGCTGATGGCTTTATTTAAGCGGAGTTCCATTGTGCAAAGATACAAAAAAGTATTTTACATAAATTTCAGCAATCAATTTTCACCCCATAATTTAAAATTTTATCCCACAATCCCGCAATTTATACTATCGAAAGCGCGTTATTCCCAATAATTTGACAAATTAAAATTTCTGTTGTTATTTTGTCGCCGAAACAAAAACAGAAATTAGTATGAAGTATATTGATGTATATAAATTGTTGAAAAATGGTGTAAATTACTCTGACCCTTTACTATCATTTCCCGATGTTGAAGTGCGAAATTTTAGTTTTACGTCGAACAACGGTCATTTTTTGCCGAACGATTCGGATTGCAATACATTTGTCGGTTACGATTTGCGAAACGAAACAGGAATAATTCACAAAGTTCTTGATATTCAAGATACTGATGTAAAAGAAAATATTTCGTTCAAGTATCACGTTTTTTCGCCTACAGGTACAAAAAAAGCGAGAAAAATTGTGCTGATGTTTCACGGTTTCAACGAAAAATATTGGCACAAATACCTGCCTTGGGCAAAATATATTGCCGACACAACAGGCAAAACGGTTGTGCTGTTTCCTATCGCTTTTCATATGAATCGCGCTCCGCAAGAGTGGAGCGACTTTCGGCAAATGTACGAAGTGAGCAATCGTCGCAAAGAACTTTTTCCCGATATAATTCATTCCACGATGGCGAATGCAGCGATAAGTACGCGTATGCATACGAAACCTCAACGTTTTTTGTGGTCGGGAATTCAAACTTATTTTGATGTGATACAATTAATCGACGAGTTTAAATTAGGACAACATTCGTTCGTTGCCCCCGATGCCGAAATTGATATTTTTTCGTATTCCATCGGTGCGTTTCTCGGCGAAATATTGCTTATGACCAATCATAAAAATTATTTTGACCGCTCGAAATTGGTGATGTTTTGCGGTGGAGCGGTGTTTAATCGCTTGTCGTCGGTTTCAAAATCAATCCTCGACAGCGAGGCAAATATGGCGTTGTACTCGTATTTTATCGAGCATCTGGACAGCCATTTGAAAAAAGACGAAAAACTTCGCCATTATTTGTGTGAGCGACCCGAAGGAATTTCTTTTCGTTCGATGCTCAATTACAGCGTGATGAGCGATTTTCGAGAGGAGCGACTGCGTGCGATGGCGGACAGATTGTTTGCCGTTGCTTTAAAACAAGATGCAGTTGCGCCACCGTACGAAATCGCAAATACATTGCAAGGAAAATATCGGGATATTCCCGTGCGAATTGATATTTGCGATTTGCCGTATTCGTACAAACACGAGGAACCGTTTCCCGCATTGGAAAAAATTAGCGATGAAGTAGATATTGGTTTCAAACAAGTATTCGACCCGGTAGGAAAATTTTTATTATAGAAAAATAGAATAGGCAAGACCTCCAAGCAAAAAGGCTTTCAAAAAAGCCATTTTTCAAAGCTCCGATTAAAGAAATAAACAAATATTTCATTCTCGGAGCTTGTTTTATTGCGTAATATCGTGAGAATAAATCAATTAACTTGTTTTTCGCGCTATCTACATTGAAACAAACCAGAAAACAGCAGAAAATTTAGTGGAAAATAGAAAAAGGCGAACAAAACAAATATTACATTCAATAATATAAATTTACATTCAATAAAATTCATGTAAATCGCATAATCCACAAATGAAAATTAACAAAGACAACTACATTTACATATACAATGAAGTGCGCGAATTTACAAAGTAGAATTTCATTCACATTCAGATATGTTACAAATAGACGGACAAATAAAACTGCTTACATAACAGCTAAATACGTTAAATCCAGCTAATTAAGAAAGATATTTAAATTCAAACTCCAACCTGCCCTTTCGTTTGTAAATTTTTATTCACGAATAGTAGACCATAGTTCAATGAAAGTAATTAATCGCTTTTTTCTTAGAGTATTAGCCTTATTTATTTTGAAAGCCACTTTAATTTCATTTCTTGCTTTTATCTGTAAATGTTGTAAAATTGCTATTATTGCATGGATTTACGTTTGTTCACTGTGGCGCACTTATTTTATTTATATTAAGCGGTCAAACGAACACAGTATAAAACACAGAAAAAAACGGACTTCTAAGCTGTTATTTAGAAGTTTTATTGTGTACATTAGCTCTATTCAATCGTTTCGATATGTGAATGTAATCGATAAGCGACTTTACAAAAGTAAAATCACGGAAATTTACACTTAATCACAAAAGTGAATTTTGCGTTGTAAATAATTTTGAAATATATTTTTTGTATTTGTAAAACAATTTACATATCTTTGTCCGATTGTAAATCACATGTTTTCATGTAAAAATATCTAATAATATGGACGAAAAAGCTCGGATTAAAAAAATCATGGAAATTGAGGGATTAAATGGCTCTCAGTTTGCGAATGAAGTTGGAATTCCCGCTTCTACCATTTCGCATATATTTACGGGACGTAATAATTTAAGTTCTATGGTGGCTCAAAAGATATTGAGAAGGTTTAGAACAATTAGTCCGGAGTGGCTTATTTCGGGGATTGGCACGATGCATCGCCAAGAAATGAATTCTCAGCAACCCGATTTGTTTGCTTTTGAAAGCGAAAACACTTCAAAATCAGTAGTTTCGCAGTTGGAAAGTCAGCCGATTTTTGAGCAGGAAAAAACTATAAACGAGCGAAAAGCGGAGTTTTTTCAACAACCGACACAGCAACTGCCCATAAATTTAGTACCTGTTGCCGAAAAACCGCCGAGAAAAATAAAACGAATTATCGTTTATTTTGACGATAATTCGTTTCAAGAGTTTATTGAGGATTAATATCTGGATTTACATTCCCGATTTCATTTTGTATCAGAAGCGGCAATAAATGTATTTTTTCGATGGTATCGCAAAAAAATTTTATCTTTGTGGTTGTGCTTTCAAGTTTGGTAGCAAAAGAAATGAAAAGACTTTTCAACTAAAATTACAGCAATCAAAAGGCTGAAAGCCTTTTGATAACCCAGCCCAACGGTAACGCCTTGGGCAAAAAACATACGAATGTGCGGTAGGCGAATTGAATTCGCCCGAAAAAACAATGCGATGAAAATCGCCCCAAATGAAATACAAGGGCGAAAGCATTTCGTCCCTACGGATACAATAAACAAACCCTTTAAACGTTATAACTTACTGAAAAATAAAAAATAAATTTATGAAAATCAGAGCAATTTTAACCGCTTGTTTCGTGCTTCTGTTCGCTCATTTGACGGCACAAACAACCATATCCAACGAATTAAACTGGAAAGGCATTGAACGCTGGCATGCCAATGACTCTGTATATACTGATGTACTCACTTTTCGAGATGCGCATCACACAGACGTTTTGCCGTATTTTCATCATTCTTTCGCGCTCGATGGCTCACATTCATACAGTGCCGTACTTGAAAATGCCGTATATATTCCGCTCGAAGCCGATGAGTTGCAATTTGTTCAAGGTGTTTCGCTATCGGAACAGGCGAGGGTAGAAACGCATATTTCAAGTTCGCGCGGAAACAGACGGTTTCACGTTTCGGTTTTTCCATTTGCCAAGCAAGATGGCGAAATTGTCAAACTAAAATCTTTCGATTTGATTTTAGAGCAAATTCCGCAAGCCGAAAACGCGCTTCGTTCGTCTGCTTCACGCACTTATCCTCAAAGTTCGATATTGGCGAGCGGTAACTTTATAAAAGTTAGGATAACCGAAAGCGGTGTTTATAGAATAAGCCACACAGAATTGAGAAACAGAGGTCTTGACCCGAACAATGTCCGAATGTTTGGCTTCGGTGGTGCAAAATTGAACGAATACAGCGATGCACCTTATACTTCCGATTTGCCCGAAATTGCTATCTACGATACAGGCAGGGAAATTTTATTTTACGCGCAAGGAATAAACAAATGGACTTTCGACTCTGCTCTCGGTATGTTTACACATACGATAAATCCTTATTCAAGGTATGGATATTATTTTATAACTTCGGATAATATAGGCGAAAGAAGGCGAATAGGAGAGAGACCGGAAGTAACTCCTCCGAGCAATGCAACGGTAAATGATGTAAGAGAATTTACCGATTATCAAGTTCATAATCCGGAGGTTCATTCTATGATAAGGTCGGGCAGAGTGCTTTTCAGCCAGCCATTTGCACCCGGAGTTCGGAGAGATTTACCGACCTTTTCATTTCCGAATATTGTGCTGGATTCAGCCGTGAGAACTCGTATTCATGTTGTAAATTCGAATGTAGAAAATACAAGGAATGCCGTCATTCTTTTTAATTTGACTTTGGCTGGTAGCTCACGACCAATTAGTCTTCCAGCAAATTCACAGTCAACTTTTGCTAATCCTACTTTTAACGCTTCTGGTAATAACCTCACTTTCAATTTGGAATACAGAGGTAGTCGAGGTGGTTTTTTGGATTATTTGAATGTGAATGTCCAACGCCATTTGATAATGACAGGCGCGGTAATGCCTTTTCATAATAGATTGAATATCGGAGTAAATTCGTACAATCGCTATGTTTTGCAAACCAACAATCCGAATTCGAATATTCAAATTTGGGATGTGAGCGACCAGCATAACGTACAGCGGATGCGCACTACACGCGAAGATACGAATCTTGTTTTTACAGACGTCTCTTCGCAAGCAAAATCGTATGTAGCAATAGATATGGGCAATGTGGTAAACATTCCAACAGCTACATTGCTACAAGGTACAGTTCCAAATCAAAACATTCACGGAATTGGTCATATCGATTATCTTATTATTACGCATCCGGATTTTGTAACTGCGGCAAGAGATTTGGCAGAAGCACACCGCGAAATAAACGATTTGCGCGTAGCAGTTGTTACTACCCAGCAGGTTTACAACGAATTTTCGTCGGGAACGCCCGATGCAACTGCTTACCGCTGGGCAGCAAAAATGTTTTACGACCGCGCCGTACAAAGCGGTGTTGAGCCGTTACGATATTTGCTTCTGTTCGGCAAAGGCTCGTTCGATAATCGCGGAATACTTCCGAATTCGGGCTATAATTTAGTCATGACTTATCAGTCGGTTAATTCGTGGGCTGATACAGCGTCTTTCGTTACCGATGCTTATTTCGCTTTAATGGAAGATGGCAAAGGAGCGGCAGGCTGGGTGACCAATACAAGCAACACACTTGATATTGCTGTTGGGCGTTTTCCCGTAACTACGTTGGCAGATGCCTACGGAGTTGTGGATAAAACAATACGCTACATGCGAAACGAAAACAACGGTGGCTGGAAAAATCAGCTGCTTTTTATAGGCGATGATGGTGAAAACAACGTGCACATGAGACAAGCAAACAATCTTGCCGATATGGTTTCTCGTATAAATCCTTCTTATCATGTGAATAAATTAATGTCGGATGCCTTTCAGAAAGTAGTGGATGCCAGTGGCGGACGTTATCCCGATGTAAATAACCGCTTTCAGAATTTACTTCGTTCCGGCTTGCTTTTTGTTAACTTTATGGGACACGGCGGTCCATCGGGTTGGACAAGCGAACAAATTCTCACTTTCAGAGAAATAACAGCTCTTCGGAATAGGCATTTGCCTTTATTCGTATCCGGAACCTGTAATTTTTCGCAATTTGATGATGGATATGTTTCGGGTGGTGAAGAAATTGTCCGCAATCCGCTTGGTGGCGGTATCGGCATTTTTTCTGCTACTCGCATAGTGTTTTCTAATGCAAATTATAATTTGATGCAGAATTTGGTCAGAACACTATTTTCCAATAACATATCCATTGGCAAAGCAATAATGAACGCAAAAAATGCAACTACTACCGTTAGCAGGATTAATACATTGAAACACATCTATTTCGGCTGTCCGGCAGTGCGATTACAACAGCCAAATCAGTACAGCATATTGACAACAAAAATAAACGGAAAAGAAATTGACAGAAATAATGCTTTTGAAATGGATACTTTACGCGCACTCTCGCGTAATACCGTACAAGGGATTATTGCAGATGAAAACGGCGATAGGATAAGCAATTTCAACGGTACGGTGCAAATAATTATACTTGATAAAGAGGAAACCATCACAACGCTTAATAACGATAACGGAGAATGGGCTCCGTTCCGATTCCGCGACCGTCCGAGTACTTTGTTCAGAGGAACAGCAAAGGTCGAAAACGGCGAATTTGAATTTACTTTTATCGTACCGCGTTCTATCAGATACAATTACGGAACAGGACGCATGGTATTCAATGCGTGGAGCAGTGAAAATAATTTTAAAGAAGCACAAGGACATTGCGAGCATTTTTATATCGGCGGAAGCAGTGATGGCATTGTACTTGCAACCGAAGGACCAAGAGTTAGAATGTACTTAAATCATCCCGCGTTTGTTTCGGGCGAAAGAGTAAACGAAACGCCTGTTTTTACGGCGCACGTTTTCGACGAACATGGAATTAACACGTCAAGTCCTGCGCCCGGACACGACATTGTACTCAGGACAGATAATAGATGGTTTATATTGAGCGACCTTTTTCAGACAAAGCTTGGAGGCTATCAAGAAGGAATGGTAAACTTTCAGCTCCCCGAATTGTCGGAAGGACATCATACGCTGATGTTCAGAGTTTGGAATTTGCATAATGTTTCGACGGTTGAGTACTTGGATTTTGAAGTGGTGAGAAATTTAAGACCCGAAATTTTTTCGGTAACCGCTTTCCCAAATCCGGCAAGAGCAGGCGACCAAATACACATAAGGGTAAATCACGATAGGGCAGATGAGATTATCAGTATGACGGTAGATGTGTACGATTTAACCGGCAGGCAAATTTGGACAAGAACGCAAGAAAACTCACCAATAATAACTTGGGATACAGGCGGGCAAATATCGCCGGGCGTGTATATTTACCGAGTGCGCACAATGGACGGCAGACGAATACACTCATCGCAAGCGGGCAGGATAATTATAAGATAATAAAAACCCCTCCAAACCTCCCCACAAGGGAGGCTTTCAAATTCTCTGATGATTTTAAATTAAAGCCTCTGCAATAAGCCTCCCTTGCGGGGAGGTTTGGAGGGGCTTTTTACATTTCATAAAACAGCGAAACTCCCGGTCCTAATGGCAATCCGAACAAAATCCAGATAATCAACATCGCTGTCCAAGCTATGAAAAAAGCTATCGAAAACGGCAGCATCGCGGCTACAATCGTTCCGATACCTGCATTTTTATCATACTTTTGATAATAAACAATTATCAGCGCAAAGAAACTCATCATAGGCGAAATGATATTGGTAATGCTGTCGCCAACGCGGAAAACGGCTTGCGAAAGTTCGGGCGAATATCCCAGCAGCATAAAAATCGGCACAAAAATCGGCGCCATAATTGCCCATTTTGCCGAAGCGCTTCCCATAAGAAAATTTGTGAATGCGGTAAATATTATAAAAAGAATTACCAAAACAATCAAAAAAATCTGGGGAGGTAATTCTAAATGAGTATTGGCATCTTGCAAAAATTCGGCACCGTTTATAGCAAGCAATAATCCGAGATTACTCCAACGAAACCACGCCACGAATTGCGCCGCAAAAAATACCAAAACAAGATAGGTCGCAAGCATTTTCATACTGTCGTTCATTCCGAGAATAACATCTCCGGGTTTCTTGAATTTGCCAACCGTAAAACCGTAAACTACTCCAAGAGAAAGAGTTATCAAAAACAATAATCCGACTATTCCTACCAAAGCAGGCGAGTTGAGCAAACCGGTGTATGCTATCGTTCCGTCTTCTAATTCAACCGGTCCGCGTAAAATTCCATTTTCGGGAATTAATCCAATTAACAAAAGCGCAAACCAAGCCAAGAAAAGTAATCCGGTATTGCGTAAACCCTTTTTTTCTAAAGCGGTTGGTTGTGCAATTTCCTCGCGCGGTACGTCGCCCGTATATTTTCCCAAACGCGGCTCTACCCATTTTACGGTTACTATCGTGCCGACAATCGCAATCATAAAAGTAGAAATCGCCATAAAATAGTAGTTCGCCGTTGGCAGAACAATATATTCGGGGTCGAGAATTTGCGCTGCTTCAGTTGAAAGTCCTGCCAAAAGCGGGTCGAGGCTATTAATAAAAATATTAGCACTGAAACCGCCGCTCACGCCTGCAAACGCCGCTGACATTCCTGCAATCGGATGTCTGCCCAACGCGTGGAAAATCACGCCTGCCAGCGGAATAACCAAAACATATCCCAAATCGCCCGCCACATTCGAAATTACTGCCGTGAAAACTACCATAAACGTAATGAGTCGAGCAGGTGTTTTTACCAACATCGCGTTGATTGCGGCGCGCACCAATCCGCTGGTTTCTGTAATGCCGATTCCAATCATCGCCACCATCACCACGCCGAGCGGTGCAAAACTTGTATAATTCGTTACCATTCCAAGCAGAATGCGGTGAAGTCCATCGCGCGACATCAAATTAGCAACATCAATTTGTTCGCCTGTGGCAGGATGCGTTCCGTGCCAGCCGAGAAGCGAGCCAATAGCAGAAAGTACAAGCACCATAAGTGCAAAAATTCCGAATAATAAAGCCGGGTGAGGCAAAGCATTTCCTCCTTTTTCTACATAGTAGAAAAAACCTTTTTTTGATTTTGCAGTTGTTTCGTTCATTTGTTTTTCAAATTCTTTTATATATCTTTTTCTAATAAAATCCACAGTTCGTAATCTTGGTCTAAACCGTTTGGATAACGCTCAAAATGCGGATAAGCATTGTCGCCATTTGTTGCTCTGTATCCTGTTTTTGGTTTGTCCTCGTATATTTTTTCGTAAAAATCTATCCACGCTTGCAATGTGTCGTTGTTATTTTTTGGAAATTTAGCACAAGCATATAATCCCGCGGGAATTGTTTTGGTTTCAAAGCCGTTTGCTTCGCCTGCAACTTCTTGACTGAGCAAATAGAAAAAATTTTCGCCAACGCCTGTAAGCCAAGTTGCACAATAAAATTCGTTCGGATTTTTTGCGTACTTGCTCAACAATTCCATTTTTCCGTCACGAAAATCGTCAAACAGTATTTTTCTGTCTTTGTTGTTGTTCTCGTATTGCGTTTCTATGGAAATTCCGCCAACGGTAATTTCCTCTCTTTCAATTAATTTGTAATCCATTTTCTTTTTTCTTTAATTAATTCGGACTAACTTGCGCACCCATTTCATAAAACATCGAAACGCCCGGTCCTAATGGCAATTCAAGAAAAATCCAAACGATAAGCAATAATGTCCAGCCAATAAATAAGGCAATAGAGTAGGGCATCATCGTTGCGATAATTGTTCCGATACCGGCTTTTTTATCGTATTTTTGGAAATAAACAATCACTAATGCAAAATAAGCCATCATCGGCGTAATGATATTGGTAATGCTGTCGCCCACGCGAAACACGGCTTGCGAAAGTTCCGGCGAATAACCCAAAAGCATAAAAATAGGAATAAATATCGGTCCCATAATTGCCCATTTTGCCGAAGCACTGCCCATAAAAAGATTGATAAATCCTGTGAACAATATAAAAAGAATAAACAAAGGAATCCAGTGCAGATTAACTTCTTGCAAGAAAGTTGCTCCGTTAATCGCAAGCAATAATCCTAAATTGCTCCAATCAAACCACGCCACAAATTGCGCACAGAAAAACACTAAAACGAGATACGATGCAAGTGTTTTGATACTGTCGTTCATTCCACCGATAATATCGGCATATTTTTTATATTTGCCAACCGTAAAGCCATACACCGCTCCGGCAGTTACCGCAATCACAAATAAAATTGTGATAAATCCTCTTAACACAGGTGTCGTTATCACTTTTCCATCTGCTCCGCGCAAAATGCCATCGCCCCAAGGGAATAAAAAACCTGCTATTATAATCGCAACCCAAGCCAAACAAACCCAACCTGCACGTTTTAATCCTTTTCTCTCCAAAGCCGTAGGTTTTTCCATTTCCTCACGAGGTACATCTCCCATATATTTTCCCAAACGAGGTTCTATCCATTTCACGGTTACTATTGTAACTAATGCTGCAATCATAATTGTAGAAACCGCCATAAAATAGTAGTTTGCCATTACCGACACCTCGTAATTGGGGTCGAGAATTTGGGCGGCTGCGGTCGAAAGTCCTGCCAAAAGCGGGTCTTGTGTGCTTATAAGAATGTTTGCACTAAAACCGCCACTCACACCTGCAAACGCCGCCGCCATTCCTGCAAGCGGATTTCTGCCCAACGAGTGAAAAATAGTTCCTGCCAACGGAATAATTAAGATATAGCCCAAATCCGATGCTACGTTAGAAAGAAGCCCTGCGAAAACAATCATAATTGTAACAAATTTCGGCGGGGCTTTTGCCAACATCGCATTGATTGCAGATTTTATCAATCCGCTGTTTTCGGCAATTCCGATACCAAGCAAAGCAACCAGTACAATGCCGAGCGGTGCAAAACTTGTGTAATTTCTAACTGTTTCGAGAATAATCCAATGAAGTCCATCCCTCGAAGCCAAACTTTTAACACCAATCGGGTCACCGGTCGCCGGATGCGCACCGCTCCAACCTAAAAGTGAGCCGAGTAGCGATAATAAAAGAACGCCGACACAAAACAATGCGAACAATATCGCAGGGTCGGGCAAGGCATTACCGCCTTTTTCTACAAAATAAAAGAAACCTTTTTTCGGTTTCGCAGATATATCTGCCATAATCAAATTATATTTTTAAAAATTTCAATTTCAAAAAAACCTGCTCAAAAGCAAGCGATACAAAAATGCGCAAATTTACATAAATTTGCGCAGATATTGAGGGTTTGTACACAATAAAATTTTATTGATTTAATAATCAGGTGTTTTCAGACAGTATCGTTTTATAAACTACAACAAGCTACGCAAATGAAAAAAAACATTATCTTTGCAAAAAAACATAAATCAATATGATGCAACTAATAATCACCCTTGTTAATCAAATACTTTCTGTAAAAAAAGAAAATGCGCAGGCAGATACAAGTGAATTGGAAAGAGAAATTGATAAGTTGGTTTATGGATTGCATGGATTGAGTAAGGAGGAAGTGGAAATAATAGAGAAATGAAAGAAGAATCCGTATCAACATATAACGATTGTTGTATATTTTCATTTTCACTGCTTTTTGTTGAGAAATTAGATTTATTTTTGCAGAAAAATTTTAATTATGGAACATCGAAGTATAACAAAAAGTGAAATCAAGGAAATCAAAGAACTTGTGAACAGTGCCATAACGGCACATAGTAAAGAGGTTGCAAAGCCCTATATAAGAAAGTTAAAGTTTATTTTATCATCCGTAGCAATGGAAATAAAACCGACTGCGTATAATGTATTGGGCGAAGTAATATCTTATGCAAGCGAAGCATCTGGTCAAGTTCAACAAAAAGAACATTGGATTAGTTGCGTTAATTCAAGTATGTATAAATTGGAAATACTATGACCGCAGCAGAGAGAAAATTGATAGCGATACAAGTCGCTGACGAAATTATGAAGCGCACAGACAAGGTGCTTAATGATGAAGCATTAAGAAGTTTTTTTAATGTTAAAACTAATGGTGCCCTTAGGCACAAAAAAGATGCGGGGTTTCCTATTCGCAAAAAAAAGGGTATGGGGTATTATGCTTTTGAGAGTGAAATTATGAAATTCTTAAAATTATAGAATATGTGAAGTTGAAAGTCTAACGAATAAAAAACAATTATGTACTCAAAACAAGTAAGTTACAGCACAAAAACCAATAAAGTAGCAGGCGATAAGTTTAAACGTCGTCCAACATTCAATTTTATAGAAATGAATATACCGATAGGCTCTAAATTACGATGCAACAATAAAAATGCAGTCGAAGTAGAAGTCTGTTCGGAAAGGAAAGTTATGTATAAAGGTAAGAAAGTATTTTTAACTCCGATAACCAAAGAGTTATTGGCACAAGGCTATTCAGGAAATCCAACTCCTCATTGGTTTTACAATAACAGATTACTTAACGATATTTACAACGAAACATATCCATTAGACGAGGACTAAAGAAGCAGAAATCAAAAATTTGCTCGACAAAAAAGTATCAAAATCGGCTATTGCACGGATTTTGGGCGTGCATCGGCTTACGGTGGCAGAGTTTGTGAAATCGTCAGAACTGTGATTTTGATATGATTAACGTGATTTGTGTGATTTTTTCTTTATCACGGTAATCATAAAAATCAAATGAATCATAGTTCGGACAAAATATTTTTCTCAAAAAAATTGCTCTATTAAGAAAAAATCTGTACTTTTGCATTACAAATGAATACAGAAACATTACAAAACATATATAAAGTATGAAAAATACAGTTTTAGTTCAAGCCAAAGTACCTTCGGAAGTAAAAATTGCTTCTGAAAAAATTTTCAATGATTTTGGATTGGATATTTCAACGGCAATTCGTATGTTTTTAATAAAAGTAAATCAAACTCGTTCTATACCGTTTACAATAGGATATGAAAGCAACGTGCATAACGAGTTTTCCGATTACCTTCTTGCCGCTAAAAACGATATAGAAAATGATAAAAATGTTTTGCGTTTTGCAACCAACCAAGACGGATTTGAATATTTGGAAAGTTTGATGAAATGAAAATAGAATATCACAAAAATTTTGCGAAACAGTTTTCCAAATTACAAAAGAAAGAACAAGTTCGAGTGTTGGAAACCCTCAAATTGTTTGAAAAAGAGCCTTTTTCGGAAGCATTACGAAACCACCAATTAAAAGGTAACTTGTCCCAATTTCGCTCTATAAGTTCGGGCGGCGATATCCGACTTCATTATTACGAAAAAGAACCCAATCACATCGTTGTTGTATTTGTTGCGATTGGCTCTCATTCTCAACTGTATAGATAACTCAATGAAAATAATCAAAACAAAATCCGAATTACAATCGGAAATCGCGCAACTCAAAAAACTCAAAAAATCCATTGGATTTGTGCCGACAATGGGCGCGCTTCACGCCGGTCATATTGCGTTGGTAAAGCGTGCTGTTGCCGAAAACGACTGCTGTGTTGTGAGTATTTTTGTAAATCCTACGCAATTCAACAATTCTGCCGACCTCGAAAAGTATCCGCGAAATTTGGAACACGATGCCGAACTGCTTCAACAAGTTGGTTACGGGTTGGTTTTTGCGCCTGAAATTGCCGAAATGTACGATGAAAACGAGGTTTCTGCGACTTTCGATTTCGATTTTGGCGGTTTGGATAAGGTAATGGAAGGAAAATTTCGTCACGGACATTTCAACGGCGTAGTGCAAGTGGTGAGCAAACTTTTCGACTTGGTGCAACCGAATAAAGCCTATTTCGGCGAAAAAGATTTTCAGCAGTTGGCAATCATTCATCGTATGGTGAAATTGCTGAAATATCCCGTTAAAATCGTTGATTGTCCTATTTTTCGCGGGCCGAGCGGACTGGCAATGAGCAGTCGAAACGAGCGTTTGACCAACGAACAACGCAAAAAAGCGGCAAAAATATCCGAAATTCTATTTGAAAGTCGTAACTTTGCACCCGAAAAGTCGCCCAACGAGTTAATTCAATGGCTTGCCGATGCCATTGGCACGGAAAACGGCTTAAAACTTGAATATTACGACATTGTAGATGCTTCGACTTTGCAAAGTATCGAACAGTGGAACGATAATTGTATCGGCTGCATTGCCGTTTTTTGCGGCGATGTGCGATTGATAGACAACATTAGATATTTTTAATTTTAGCGAAATATGCTGATTCACATATTAAAATCGAAAATTCATCGGGTTACGGTTACCGAAGCCAATTTGAATTACATCGGAAGCATCACGATTGACCAAGATTTGTTGGATGCCGCCCAAATTATTCC
>Ga0123352_10007938_pt1 | contig 16464 bp, 10 predicted proteins | sample TergutLab28metaG_FD_89700 | JGI IMG/M metagenome (GOLD analysis project Ga0123352, IMG submission 89700) | Labiotermes labralis P1 segment gut microbial communities from Petit-Saut dam, French Guiana - Lab288 P1 | ecosystem: Host-associated > Arthropoda: Insects > Digestive system > Gut ... | reverse complement strand
TTACCGCTGATGACATAAATGAATTTTATGCCGAGCAACTAAAGCGCGTTAAGGGTATGACCGTAAGCAAGTTTCACGCAAACATTAGCAGTGCAATGAAATATGCTGTAGAGAAGGATTACATCCCTCATACAATCATGGGCAAGGTCAAGCGTCCAAAGATTGATAGATTTGTAGGCAAATTCCTTCTGGAGTCCGAAACAGTAAAGTTATTTGAGGCTGTTAAAGGGCATAAGTTGGAGTTAGCGGTTATCTTCGGGGCATTTTATGGCCTTAGAAGGTCTGAAACTGTTGGGCTTCGCTGGGAGTCGATAAACTTTGAGGCCAATACCATCACTATCGAACATACGGTTACGGAAGCTAACGTGGATGGCAAGAAAGTTTTGGTGGCAGATGATACCACAAAATCAAAGTCCAGCTTCAGGACATTGCCACTTGTACCGGCTATCAGGGAGAAGTTGCTGGAAGTAAAAGCCGAACAGGAAAAGAACAAAAAGCTGTGCGGCAAATCCTATAATGATTCCGAGGGTCTATACATCTATTCCGATGCCCTAGGCAACAGGATAAAGCTTAACTACATCTCGGCTGAGTTTCCTAAGTTTATGGAGAAGCAGGGTTTTAAGCGGCTGCGATACCACGATTTAAGACATAGCTGTGCATCTTTGCTGCTTGCAAACGGCGTATCTCTAAAACAGATACAAGACTGGCTAGGGCATAGTGATTTTGCCATCACTGCCAATATCTACGGACATTTGGATTATTCATCCAAACAAGAGGCGGCTGGTAAGATGGCGTGGATTGGCAATACGCCACTTATGCAACAAAGCAATGCTATTAGCCACGTTACAGAAAACAAATCCGAAATAGGGCATGATGGAGATACTGAATCGTCAATGCAATCCCTGCCAGATTTCATTAACAGTCTTTTTGTCAAAGGTGTATCGCCAGAAGTCATTCAGGGCTGGCTGGCGAATACAGACTTCACAACATCGCTGAACTTTAGCGATTGCTTTAAAGAATTTGTTGGTGCGTAAGCAGAAAATCGGCTTGAACATCGGACAAAGACCCAAATGGGCAAACATTTTGGCTGATTTGGGCAAACAATTACCATGAATTGCCACGAAACAGCTCTTGCAAGGCAATTTAACAAAAAAAGAAAGCCCGCAAACATGCTTGTTTACTGGCTTTCTGGACGGAGGGTAAGAGATTCGAACTCTTGTGAGGTTTGACCCTCAAACGGTTTTCAAGACCGCCGCGTTATGACCACTTCGCTAACCCTCCATAGGGTGTTTGCCAAAAATATCCGCCATCTTCCACTCGGAAAAAGGGCATACATCTTGGGCAAACATAGGTGTTATTCAGTTGTTAGAGGATCACACGAAGCCCTTAAAATCAAGGCTTTTCACCATCACACGGTAACTAATCCAACAGTTTTTCAAGACCGCTATCACTCTTGTTTCTGGTGTGCCGAATTAGAACAGGGAGCAATTTTATTGGTGGAATCTCATTGCGCCAAACTTATTTATGTATCGAGAAAATAAATGTCGAAAATTAAACTATTTTCTGTACATAGAAATAATCTTGACTTTGTTTGTGGTTTTTATTATAATAAGAAAAAGGTGGTGGAAATATGATTCTGAGAAAAGAATATTTAGAGTTGCTAAAACCATGGCGCGAAAAACAGCTTATCAAGGTTATAAGTGGAGTGCGCCGTTGCGGCAAGTCAACATTGCTTGCACAATACATGGATTACCTACGTTCTACTGGCGTGGAAGATGAACAAATAATATCGGTCAATTTGGAAGATGTGGATTTTGAACACTTGCAAGACTACAAAGTTTTATATGACTACTTCAAGAGCCGACTCTGCAAAGACAAATATACCTATGTGTTTATTGATGAAGTACAACAGAGTACCGAGTTTGAAAAAGCGGTTGACAGTTTGTTCATCAAAAAAAATGTTGATGTTTATATCACTGGTTCGAATGCGCATATGCTATCCGGCGAATTGGCGACACTCTTGTCTGGAAGATATATCGAAATAAGCATATTGCCGCTTTCCTTTGCAGAACACATGGAACTGGCTAAACCGAGGCGAAGTGATGGGTTCAATCGTGGTGGATATGTGCCGCCCAATCCAAAAGAAGAGTTCGGTAACTATCTACGCTATGGTTCTTTTCCATATGTGAGTGAACTCGAAAAAAACGACAACATCATCAGAATCTACCTTGACGGAGTATACAATACCATTCTCATCAAAGATATAGCCAAGCGCGAGGGAATAACTGATATATCCGTTCTTGAGAGTGTGGATAAATTTTTATGTAGTAATATAGGAAGCCCAGTATCAACAAAAAAAATCAGCGATACTATCAATTCAAGTGGACGCAAAATTTCAGTGAACACTGTTGAGACATATGTAAGAGCACTTGCCGACAGCTTTATCTTTTATAAAGCAGACCGTTATGATATAAAAGGGAAGCAGCACCTAAAAACATTAGGCAAATACTATCTTGTAGATACAGGTCTACGAAATATGTTGCTAACTGGATCGTCAGCTGATTTAGGACATCAACTGGAAAATATCGTGTATTTAGAATTACTCCGCCGAGGAAATAAAGTGAGTATCGGAAAACTTGCAGAAAAAGAAGTGGATTTTGTCACAAGTAGCGCTGACGGAGTGTGCTATTATCAAGTTGCGGCATCTGTCTTAGATAAGAATACCCTCGAAAGGGAACTTGCTCCGCTCCAAAAAATACCCGACCACCATCCTAAGTTTTTACTAACACTTGACGATATCATGCCAAATTCCAATCATGATGGCATTCGGCAGATCAATGTATTGGATTGGTTGCTTGATAAGAAGTAGCAATGTTGGTTATTGAGCAAGTGTCAGCTTTCGAGACCGTGCTTATCGCTGAAAAAAGTATTACTTTCATGCCTTGTGGCGAGAGGGCGGCGTTTCGCCGCCTCCTTTTCGTCGGATGTGCAATGCAAATGATGTAAAGTTTTGTCTGATGGACTTGTATCTGAGACCACCAAGTCTGGGTTGCTTTGCCGCATACTTTCAAGTGCTGATTCAAACACTGCTAACTTCTGATAAGTAGTAAAATTTAGACTATCCAAATATTGTAGTGCTGCATCACAGTGGAATCTCGCCACATCTTTTTGAATCTGCTTGCAGATTTTTTCATCTTTTGGATAGTAGATTATTGCTTCTTTAAACATTTGACGTTCACCTCCTTGTGTTTGGGATTTTAGATGACTCCCCATTTGATGGCGTAGGGCATAACTGAGTATTTCTCGCAATCGCAATTACCTCAAAAAAATCCGTTCCCAAAACTTCTTTGTCATGCGGGCTTTACCTTGCTCCCATTTCTTGATTTGCTCCTTTGTTATATCAAAGTGTGCCGCAAATTCTGCTTGGGTCATTTTCATTTTGTTGCGCAACGCCTTCACTTGATGTGCTTGTCCATCGCGAAGAAAGGTGTTGTAATCATCCACTAGGTCAGTAGCCTTCACTTTGAGAAATTCTGCGATTCTCTGCAGCGTATCATACGGATAGTAATCCCGCCCATCTTCTTCATATGCACTATAGGTCGTTCGCTCTATCCCCACATAGTCCGCTACCTCACGTTGCAACAACCCATTTCTGTGCCGATAATATCGTAGCTTATCCGCTATAGTGATAAAATTTACCGGGTCATCACTCCCAATATTCACTTTTTCCGCCTCTGCCAAAAAGTGCGGTCGCAAGAACGGAAAGCTGTGAATATACAACGGCGCATACCTTACCCCACTGTTTGAATGGCATACCATTACATATAATTGGCTGTTGATGTTGCAAAAAACGTGCCATTTGCCCTCAAAGGAGGCCTTTTTCCCAACTTCTAGCTCAAAATTTTCAAAAAGAGCCGTTAAGCCCCTATAGCATTTTCTATACATCTAGAGCAATAAGTGGCCAGCTTCGTACCTTTTTCGCTATTAAAGCTTCCTATGCCCTTTATCAGCCCTATGGAGCCTATGGAGATTAGGTCTTCTGTATCGGGGTGATTGTATTTTTTAACTATATGGGCAACGAGGCGCAGGTTATGTTCTATGAGAATATCCTTTGCGTGGGCTTTTTGAGCTTTGTCACCGCTTTCGTACATGGCGATGTAGCGTTTTTCATCTTCTGGTGAAAGTGGCTTAGGAAAAGAGCTGACGGCGGCATTGGAGTATTCTTGTCTTTTTGTGTTTTTCTTCCCTCTCTTAGGAAAATTTCCCATGATGCACCTCCCACATAACACGCGCTTTGTCCTCATATCGCATTATGTACCCTTGTCAGCGTGAGCGGTGCAACAAAAATAGAGAGCAGTGTATTTGACACCACTCTCCATCATATGCTTGCAGACTTCCTATTTGTGTTTGTATGGAAAAATTTTCATACAAAGCAAAATATCAATCCACATTAATCGTAAAATCTTGCGTAAATGCCGCACTTGGAGATGAACCATTTGTTATAGTCGCCCTCACTGTCACCGTGCCAGCAGAGATTGTGTTAAGCATACTACCGCTTATGCTAGCTCCCGTTGTACCCGCACTTTGCACACTCCATGTAATAGTTTGATTTGTGGCATTGGCAGGCATCACAGTTCCCCATAGTCCAAGCGGAACTCCAGCTGTTGCATTCGTCGGCACACCCGTGATGCCTGTAACAGGTATATGCGAAGGCGGCGGTGCTGTAACTGTAATATTGAATGTAGGCGTAACCGTATGACCACATATGTTGCACACCACCGTAGCCATTACAGCCACCGTACCCGCAGATGTGGCATTTAAGGTGCTGCCACTTATCCAAGCACCTGTTGTTCCTGGGTTTGACACACTCCATGTTACATTGGCATTCGCCGTTGCTGGGGTTACAGTACCCGTAAGCGCAAGTGGTGTTCCAGCTTCCATGCTATTTGGCACACCCGACAAACCTGTAGGGTCTGTGCAGGCCGCGGCAATATTAATTGTAAAGATTCGATTTGATATCACAACCTCCACATTGCGTATATTACACATCAAAGTGGCTGTCAAGGTGGCTGTCCCCGCAGTTGTTGCAGTTATCGTAGTGCCGCTGACAGTAGCTGCCCCTGTAGCACTCCATGTTATGGTGTGAGCCGTAGCATTTGATGGAGCAGACACACTAGTAACTATACTATGCGTTGCACCCACTGTCATGTTACTTGGTATATTCTGGCTTATAGCAGTCGCAGGTACAAAAGATGGCGCAATAGTGATGCTGATAGGGGCATTTGTAAATACCACAGTATTGCAAGATGTGCATGTTACTGTAGCTGTCAAAGTAGCTGTACCAGCCGTGCTACCCGCCGTTATCACATTCCCGCTTACCGTAGCCGCTCCTGTAGCCGTCCATGTTATAGCATGTGCCGTGGCATTTGATGGGGTGGACACATTGGCGGTTATAGTATGCGTTGCGCCTGTTTGCATGGTTGATGGCACATTATGGCTTATTGCCGTTGCGTGGGTACAGCCTGAAATCACCGAGATGTTGGCAGTCTGGGTAAAGTTGCTACCTTGCCCAAGACCGTTAATAACAGTTGCTAAAACTGTGATGCTGCCCGATGTTCCAACGTTAGTGTTTAGCGTATTTCCACTTATTGTAGCTCCTGTCGCTCCTGCGTTTTGCACGCTCCAAACAATAGTTCTGTTCGTAGCATTATCTGGCAAGGCCAAGCTAGGCAAGGTAATAGGTGTGCCTGCGGTTTTTGATGATGACACAGTAGGTATGCCTGTTACAGGCACATTGGCTACATTTATGCTAAAATCTTGAATAAAGTTTTGTGGAGGTGTTATGGATACGCCATTTGTTATGGTCGCCCTTACCGTCACCGTACCCGCACTTGTAGTATTGAGCGTACTGCCGCTTATACTAGCCCCTGTACCGCCAGCACTTTGCACACTCCATGTTATGGCTTGGTTTGTAGCATTCATCGGCACTGTGCTACCCGATAGGCTTAGCGGCACGCCAACCGTGGCCGTTGTCGGCACGCCAGTAATATTTGTAACAGGAATATGAGGAGCTGTCACCACAATGCTAAAATCTTGGGTGAAATTGCCTGTAGGCAAGCCATTTACAATAGTAGCGCGTACCGTGACTGTACCAGCATTAGGCACACTAAGCACATTGCCGCTTATGGTAGCTCCCGTTGTACCCGCGCTTTGCACGCTCCATGTTATATTTCTGTTTGTGGCATTGACAGGCATTACCGTACCACCAAGAACCACCGTGCCAGTGCTTGCTGTCGTAGGAATATCCGTAATATTGCTAACCCCAACAATGCCGACCACTATGTTAAAGTCTTGAGTATATGCAACACCATTTCCTGCACCGCCTGCTATGGTAGCTCGCACCGTTACAGTGCCAGCATTTGGTGTGGTTAGCGTATTCCCGCTCACTGTAGCACCTGTAGTGCCTGGGTTTGTCACAGACCATACTATGGTTTGATGTGTGGCATTGGCAGGCACAACCGTACCCGTTAAGGCTATGGATGTTCCTACAAGAGCTGTTGTTGGCACATTTGTAATATTTGTCACAGGAACTTCTTGTGTACCCCATTGAGCATAGAGCGTGATATTTGCTTGAACATTAGATATTACAGCTCCCGCAACAAAACTCGTACCGTTGCCCTGAGCCTGTGTATTCCAGCCAGTAAACACAAAACCTGTGCGATTAAAGTTATTTGCCAGCACTACATGATTTTGACCCTGAACCACCGTAATAGCCGCCATATTGCCTGTGCCGCCATTTGCGTTATATGTTATCGTATGGCTTGGTGGCGGACCAGTAGAGACAGTAAGTATCACAGGCGCATCACCTGGCCAGCGCGTACCAGCACTCGGGCTTTGGCTGATAATATTGTTTGCCGCAACGGTTGTGCTAGATGCCTCTGTTATCTCCACGGTCAGCCCCAATCCGCGCAGGGTATTTTCAGCATTGGTTCTGGTTTGACCGATTACATTAGGCACAACAACATCAGATGGTCCATCAGACACCACCAACGTTATTGTATCCCCACGGAAAGCAGTGCCGCTATTTGGTGTTTGAGATATTATTTGATTCGCTTCTATATCGCTATGCTCTCTAGTAATTGATAAATTAAATCCATGTGTTGCCGCCCATGCCTGAGCAGATGCGAGCGTTCCCCCTTGATGGTTTGTAATAGTTATAGGCTCGCGACCACTGCTAACAACAAGATTGACCACATGATTCGCCAGCACCTCTGTTCCTGCCGCAGGGGATTGAGAAATTACATTACCCTCTGGCACGCTATCATGATAAGCCATAGATATATTCGACCTAAGATTAGAACCAAGGGCATTTTCCGCATCTGCTTGCGACATTCCAACAGTATTGGGAACAGTGAAAGTAACTTCGCCGCCCGCGCTAACAACAATGGATACGCTTTGACCTCTCGTAACCATTGTTCCAGCTGTTGGGTTTTGTCTTATCACATTGCCTTTGGCTACAGTTGTGCTGGTTTCAAAACTCACGGTTACCATAAGACCAAGCTCGCCCAACCGCGCTCTGGCTTCCGCCTCGCTTGTGCCCGTAAGTTGCGGCAAGGATATAGGCGCACCACCAGTAGATATTACAATGGCAATGTCTGTACCATGCACTTGTTGTGTGTCTGCCGCAGGGCTTTGTGATATAACATTTCCACTTATTACCGATTCGTCTGTAGCCGTAGTAACACTCACTGAAAACCCAAGCGCACGCAATGCCTGCTCGGCTTCCGCTTGGCTTCTAAATTGCACATTTGGCACAAGTGCCATTTGCACACCAGATGATACAACAACGCTCATGGGATTATCCGTCATTTCCCTTGTGCCAGGTATCAAAGACTGAGAAAGTACAGTACCCGCAAGCTCACTTCCATAGCGTCTCTCTATTACCTCTATAGCAAAGCCCGCCGCATACGATGCCGCCATGGCATCTTCAAACATCATACCAACCACATCTGGCACATCAGACATAAACGGGTCAGGGGAATCTGGGTCAGGACCTCTGGATATAGTCAGCCTAATTTCGACGCCAAGAGGATGCGCGCTGCCACCTTCGATATTTTGAATAGCAACATTCCCTGCTACAATAAAGCGGCTATAGTCATAGAGCCTACGCACAGTAAAGCCAAGGTTTTCAAGCTCTTGCTGGGCTTCGTCCGCATCTGTTCCTACTACGTCTGGTACAAGACCCATTTCTGCCCCGCCACTAACAGTAATAGCAACCATGGAATTGGTTTCAACAACGCTACCCGCAGCTAAATCTTGGTCTAGTACAAAATCCGCAGGAATGATAAGCGAAAATTCCCTGCCAACTATCAAATATTGTAAATTCGATTCTTCTACTCTTGTCCTTGCATCACTCAATGCTAAATTAATAAGCGATGGCACGCGCGCCATGCCTTCAGGCACAATATCTGGCGTAGCAAAGCCAAAAACCCCGAAAGCCAAGAGCGTAACAGTAGTAGTAATAGACAATGCCGCGGCTGCAACCGCTCCTTTGGCCCACTTAGGCCACTTGCCTATATCAAAAACACTAACTTTTTGACCACGTCTTTTTGTTGCAGAATCTTCTAGCTCATTGGCAAATGTAGCAACATCAGGGGTTCTGTCCTCTATGCGCACATTCAGAGCATTCATAATGGCATTTTCTTGACCCTTGCTAACGCCCTTTGAGTATAACTTAATAGGTTTTAGCGGGTCTTTTTTGCCATTTTCTAGTTGCATTCTACGCTCCATAGCATCTGGAGGCACAACACCAGTTAGCATATGGTAAAGCAAAGCTCCAAGCCCATATACATCCGTATGCGCACCCAAGTCGCCACTGCTACGGTATAGCTCTTCTGGCGAAAAACCCTGCTTGACCACAACAGACAAGCTTCGGCTATGAGATGTGGTAACATGGCGATATGCCGCAAAATCTATAAGCTTTGCACGCCCATCATTTGTCACAAAAACATTAGAAGGAGCAATATCCAAATGGAAAATACCCGCGCTATGCGGCGTTTGCAGAGACCGTATAAGAGGCAACATAAAATCAATAGCCGCAGCAGGTTCAAATTTTATATTCGCATGACCATCGGTAAGCCTATGCTCCAAAAGACCGCCTTTAATGTGTTCCATAACAATATAGGCGGTGTTGTTTGCCTCAAACACGTCAAAAATCTGTACAAGGCCACCTTCACCGCGCAAAGCACTGATGCGCTTGCCTTCTTCAATAAATTTAACCAGACCATCATGGAATTGTTTTTGCTTTTTGGTATCGCTAAATACGGTAATCTGCGCTTGCCCAGGTACACGTGTAGAAAATTCCGCTGGTAAATATTCCTTTAGGGCAAATTGCTTATCGCCTTCTCTGCTATAGCAAAGATATGTAGCACCAAAGCCCCCAAAGCCTATGACACCTCCCACCACATAATTATCCAACAAAACAGTACCCTCAGCCAAGTATAGGGAGGGGTCTTCGCTCTTGGCGGCAGATACTGCGGATACGGGCATTTCGAATGATATATCTGACAAAGTCTCTTCTTGCTGCATTTCTTGCTCAGTCACTTGTGGGGCATCCGTAGGCATAACATCCGATACAGCCTCAACCAAAGCTTCACCGCATTTCTGGCAAAACTTCTTGGCTTCGTCATATTGCAAATTGCAATTGCTACAAAATTTCATCTTCTCACCCACTCTCATATCTTAAAAATCAAAATCATCTATATTATCAAAGAAATCTGCAAATTCAGTAAAAACTTCTGTGAAGGTTTTAAGAGCCGCTTGATTTATTGGAAATAGCCCGCTTTGCGCTTGTATATGAAGGGCATCTTGGGCATTTTCGCTCAGCATAAACTCTAAAAAGCGACGCTTTGCAGCAAGCTCGTCCCTGCCGCTATCTACAATGCTAAACATGCCACCAAAAGCGGCTGGTACTTGTGGCATATCTAGCCTAACCAACCTATATGTACCAGCAAAAACCGCCTGAATATCGCCAAAGGCTGATGTTTCTGCAAACAAAGCCCCTGCCTGTCTCTGCATAAATTCTTGCTGTGGCACATGTGAAACATTACCAAAAACGCTTATAAAAGCCGTTTCTCTTCCATATTGGACGGCTATGCGGCTGTTTTCTGCGGGCATGGATGCTAAAAGTGCAGTCAAATCTGTTATTGTGTTTCCCATGTAATTTGAGATGTCGGTATTGACGAACACACATGTGGCCACAAAGCCTGTCGGTATCTGATTCCTGTTTGGAAAGAAGCGTGTATACGCATCCAAGAAATAGCTATCATCACCCACTCTATTTGCAACAGAATTTAAATCCACTGTAGCAGCAAGTATGGTTTGGTTAATATTATCAGATTCAAATATCACAGGTCTGCCTTGGCCTATAGCTATCTCTACCTCTATTGCGAATAGCTCCTCTTCTATGCCGCGCGGCATTATTATAACATTCGGATATATCTGCGAAAACTGGTTAATAACCTGGTTTAGCGCAAACTCCCTACGAGAGTCCTCTGCACTGTCGCCGCTAAGCACAAACCACAGCTCCACTTCCGCATCATTAAGCATAGGAACTTGCTCTATGACCTGTATATAGGTAAATACACCCACAATCCCAAGCACCAAAAAAGAAGAAGCAATTGCAACCAAGCGTTTAAGCTTACGTATCTTAGTTTCTTTCTCTGGTCGCCTTACCTTTGTCTGCCCCATAAGGGCATCCAAAAATTCTATTGCATTTTTAAAGCGAAGTCTGTGGTCTATAGCCATGGCTCTTAGTATGGCATCGTTTACATGCTTTGGTATATCAGAAACAAGGCTATCAGGAGATGCCAATAAATCGCCTGTCTTGCGGTTTGTCGCCTCATCTGGCTTGTATCCTGTCAGCATAAAATACAAAGTAGCACCAAGGGAATATATATCTGTATGTATGCCTGCGCGACCATCAGGCTCATATTGCTCTGGTGGCGAATACCCTGGTTTCATCACTCTTTCGGCATTTTCGCCATTATCCCTCTTTCCAAATTTGGCAGCACCAAAATCTATCAGTTTAGGGCTACTAGGCGTTAGGATTATATTATCAGGGCTTATATCCCTATGAATGATGTCTTCTTTATGAATATCGCGCACAGCCTTTAAGATGGCCGATATCACGCCCAAGCCCTCATTGACAGGCATTGCACCATTTGCCTCCACATGCTCCGTAAGCGTATTGCCCTGCAAAAACTCCATCACCATATAGTGCGTGCCATTGTCGTCAATAGCAGAAACGCTATGAGGCAGGCTAGGGTTATCTCTATAGCGCATATCTGTATGCATTGTGCCGCTACGTTCCACAGTAAAGCGATATTTGCCTGCATCAAATTCCGCAGAGCGATTTTTTGCTACAAGGCGCAAATTTTCCGTCCCTGGCGCACGCGCAACAAGCCCACTTGGGTAATATTCCTTTATAGCAACCAAATGATTGCCATGGTTATCCCAAGCTTTATACACAATACCAAAGCCACCCGCACCCAAAACCTGCCCAACCGTATAGCGACTGCCCAAGACCGTTCCTGGGTTAAGGTAGAAAAGCTCTTGTGCTGCGTCACCATTTTTATATCCACAAGATGGGCATATGTCAATTTCTGCGCCATATATCGAAAAGCAGTAGTTGCATCTCATTATCTTCACCTCACAATAACGCTAATGACCGAATAATTATCCATGTCTATTTCACTATCTATATCTTGTAGCCTTGTCATATCATCCATTATAGCAGCTAGCCAGCTATCCGCATTAGCATCCACATCTTTAGGCGGCATCAATATTTCTTTTGACACATGCTCCCAAATTCCATCTGTACACAGCAAAAAAGCGGAATTTTTACGCAGATTTACTTCTTTTGATATTTCATATTTTGGCACATCCCATTTGTCGCCAAAAGCCCGCAACAGCCGTGAGCGGTCGGGGTGTTTTGCTATTTCATCTTCTTTAATTTCACCTGATGCAACAAGCATTTGGGGTACGCTATGGTCTAGGGTGCGCCCAGCCAGTATACCTTTTTTATAATGATACAGTCGCGAGTCCCCCGCATGCCCCCATGCAATTTTGCCATTTATTATGCAAGCAGCTACAGCAGTGGTTTTCATTTGATTTACCGCACCTTTTTCAGCTTGCAGAGCCAAAAGCTCCTGCTGCGCTACGTCAAAGGCATGCTTTAAAAAGCCACGGCAGTCCTTGGCATTTCCAAACTCTCTTTCAAAGATGCCTGTCAAGAGCTTTGATGCTATGTCGCCTGCGCCATGCCCCCCTAGACCATCAGCCACCACAAAACAATATCGGCTGTCAAGCTCAAGAGCAAGCACAGAATCCTCATTGCTCTCCCGCCCTCCAATGCAGGTTGCCGCCGCGTAGGACACAGCAAAACTTCTAGTAGCGCGCAGCATATGTATTTATATCCCAACTAAATGTAGGTAAAAACAATAGACATGTGCCTAGCGCAAGCAGCCCTCGCGCCGCCAAGCTTAAATCCATTGATGTATATGCCAACAAAAGCGCGAAGGACACAGATATCACAATAGATACCGCAATGCGCGGTATCAAAAACGATGTCATGAGCTTATTGTTGTTAAGGAAAATCATCACAGCAACACCAAGGAATATGCCCCATAAAGATAGCATTACAGACTGCAAGACTATTCTTAGAACATCCGTCTGCCCTGGTCCTGCATGTGTCAAAAGCAAATGCGGGCTTTCCATAACAAGTGCCGAAAGCACAGGTGCAAGCGGTTGAGGGTCTGGTTGTATATGCATAGCCCAAAATGAGTAGAAATTTTGGCAAGCATCGCCATTTTGCAATGTCCATTCATCCAGAGCATCTAAAAGCAACTGATACTCACGACCATGAACCCCTGTGTAGCCATCCCTTATACCAAATTGCCATGTAGCCACATAGGCATCCTGAGGGTCCCATGTAGCGTTTGCCGTGTCAAGTACAGTGCTGTAAGCGTATTCCATAGCATTACGAAAAGCCAAAGGCACATTGCCATTTGCTATAGCTAAAAACGAAGGTGCACCACTTGGCACTGTAGGATGCCGCTGGTTAAGCCATTGGGCAAAGGTAGCATCTGACCCAAGCACATCATTTCTTGATGCAAAATTATTTAAATGATAATGCAGATTATCGTGGTTTTCTGAAAAAAAATCCTCTAGGCTCTCGTATGCATATTCTCTACCCATGCCTCCAATGGTGAAATTGCCTGGTCCTGGTGGTCTTGTATTCCACCAACCAACCCCATCATACACATATGCATATCCAGAGCCGCCGCCCAAGTCCTGCCACTGTGCCTCTACCTCGCCTTCTGTAGCACCCATAAACCCGTACAAAAGTTGCGTTAAAAGCCCAAGCACAAAAGCACAAGGTATGAGTATGCCTGCTGCCTTAGCACAAGTGCTGTTAAAGGTAACGCGACCACGCGGTATGTAATAGCCGCTATGAATTTTTTCTGACAAAAATATACCCAAAAAGCACAATATTGTCGCTAGTGTTAGATATATAGCGGTTTGCAGAAAAAATGGCAAGAATGATAAAAAACCAAGCAAAACTTCACCAATCAAAAATACACCAATTGCTACGAGCAGGCTAAAAAGCAGCATTACCCAATTGATAGATGATTTTTTTGTCATTACAGTTCCTCCTTAAAATTAAACCTGCACGAGTAAGTGTATCTTAATCTCTCAGACGTACCAAAAGCAGCACTATATTAAGCGCGAAAGCAATAAAAACCGCTACAACCAAAATCCAAGTAAATATTGTTGTTGCAGTGCTAGCTTCTGTAACCTCAGCTTGCATAATAAACCAATCACCATTAGGCATTATTCTTAGTTCAATAGAAAGATTCACATCATGCTCGGTTACAACCAAACCTTGCCCCCATAATTCCCGTTGTATGACTGAAAACAGTGCCTCTTTAACATCTTGCTCCCACTGCGATATTTCCTCTGCTTCTACTTCTGGGTCTGGGTCTGGCGCAGTCACATCAAGAATTATTGGCTCTTCATCCTCTTCATCACTATCATAGGTATCACTTGGCATCAAAAAATATTCGAATCCAATCCACATTGTAGCAATCTCAATTATATTCGCTTCGTCTCCAGCCTCTTCCCCATTTTCTATTATCTCAAAGACAGCCACATAAATTCTATCATGGTCATCTTGGTCTTGACCTTCTACAGCCCTTAAAACAATATGAACATAGTCATCCTCTCCACGAAGAAACATAGTTTGGTCATATTCGTCCAACACGAAAACATAAGGCATGTCAGGGTCATCGGAAACTATTTCTATTGTGTTTGTATCAGAAAAATTTAGCTCCAGATAATCGTCACCATTTTGCGCAAAAACCAATACTGGCAAAGCCAGCAAAAGCAAGCTTAGCAAAGCAACAAACGCATGGGTTTTCTTTTTTAATCTCCTCATCGGTTACTCCCCCTCGATAAATATATCATCATTACCAAAAACATTAGCGCAAGGGAAACCAACGCGACAATAGCAGTAATAATAACAAGCCAGTCTGGCATTATCATAGCCACAGTAGACACAACATTACCGCCAATAAGCACCACCAACCCACCAATGCTTCCAATAAACAACATAAACATCGAACCCAGCAAAGCAATAGGCTCTAGTTTAGATTGACGCTGTTGCTGTTGTGGTCGTCTTCGCCTTTCATTTGGATTAAACTTGCGCAAAATTTCATTTGGTGTTTCACCTCTTTTTTCAGCATACAAGCTTTTTATTGCCTCACAAATATTTACGCCCAATTGTGATATAACCATATGATTCGGACTGCCTGAGTATCGCCTATAAAGCGATTCAAATTTGTCCGCTGTGCTTGTTAAATCATCAACCGTGCGACCATCCCATACAGAATCAATGATTCTTCTTACATCATAGCGCACAACTGCAATAATGTCATTCACTGTGTCTGTGTCATAACGTTTTGTTGTCGCAAACACCAAATCCAGCACGCCGTAGAGCGTTAGCAAATCTTGGGTGTTGCTTCTACCTATGCCGCTATAATCATATATGGCATCAGCAATAATATTAACATTTTGCAGTCTTGCCTCTAAAACAGCGCGTGATAATGCCCATTCTAGCGGCGGATTGGTTATGCGCCCAAACCAATACTCCATGCGTGGTAGCAAATACCTTGCAGCGGCATCCCACATTTTAAAGGTTTTAGAGAAATCCCCCTCAGACCCAGCCAAATCATCTATATCATTTATAAATTTAGCGATGATAGATTCAGCCTTTTTGCTGTCTTTAATCATATTGGCAAGTTGTCGCCATGCCTTAGGCGAAGCAGTTTTGCACATAAGCTCTAAATTTGGGAATACAAGGGTTTCCCATCTATCACTAAAGCCTTCCATGATAGCATCATTTCCATCAAAACCACATTCTTCCAGCAAAATATTTTGCCATTTAGAGTACACATTAATTTTTTCATCAAAGCTTGCCGACTCTATTTCAAAAGCCATATTATTCAGCTTTTCAACAAAGACCAATCGTATGTCATCCGCACCTATGCCATATTTTAGGAATAGCGGCAATTTTGTGTTTTCATGCAAATAATTTATATACTTTTGCAACTGCACAGGGTTTTTTAGCTCATCCGACTGCCAATAAAGCTCTAGCAAATCAGCTACAGCCTCATCTTTTTCCTTTGCATCCATCCACTGTATGCCATTCATTATATTATCTATCTGCTTTGACCCAGGAGGCCGCAAATTAGCAATTTCTTCGCGATTAAACTTCTCAAGATTATAAAATTCTCTTGATGCAACTGCGTTTTTAGGCACATCTTCCCATGCTACCGCACTGTAGCTAACCTGCCTGCCAGCTTTTTTCAAGCCCCTTGCAATTATCTTATATGTTTTACGGTGGTTTTCGCTGCCCAATAAAATATCAGGTATGCTACTGCTCATAAATTCAGAAAGAGCGGCGGAGGCCACATCTGCGGCTTTTTTATCAGGACATTCTAGCATTTTTTTAAAGGCATCAAAAGCTTCTAAAATTTTACCAGCATGTTCTCTTGAACGCTCTTTCATGCAAGCCGCATAGTATTGCTGAACAAACTCTAGCTTGCTCCATTCTCCCGCCTCAAATAACTTTTCAAATAGCGGATTAACCAAATCCTGCGTGTTTACCCCGCCCATCCTAGCATTGGTTTTTGCTAGCTGACAAATGGCGCGTACAGTACTTTCGTGTACTTCTACATTCCTAGCAGTGCCTAGCTTATCCGAGTATGTTTGGAAAATTTTTGCCAAAATATCTGTATCTGTAAAGTAGTCACTTAAATTGCGACCAAACGCGCTCACAAGGCTATTTATGGCGCGTGAAGCCGCGCTAAATGCCACATCTTTATTGGCATTAGCCCTAAATGT
>Ga0123352_10007937_pt1 | contig 16465 bp, 7 predicted proteins | sample TergutLab28metaG_FD_89700 | JGI IMG/M metagenome (GOLD analysis project Ga0123352, IMG submission 89700) | Labiotermes labralis P1 segment gut microbial communities from Petit-Saut dam, French Guiana - Lab288 P1 | ecosystem: Host-associated > Arthropoda: Insects > Digestive system > Gut ... | reverse complement strand
TGTCAGTGTATATTATGGCAGTTAATGGGCTGATTCTTTCTCTGTTCAGCAGCTCTATCTCTTCTAGTGCTTTGTGTATAGCTACTTGCTGCGCTTGATTGTTCGAGCATCTGTCTTCTAGTTTCAACTTCTGTCTGGCTATTATGTCACTTCTTTTGAATATTACTACACCCGACTCAACGCCTCCTTGATACTTGCTTCCGTCGGTGTATGCGCAAATTGCTGCTTCTTCGTGAGCTCCTGCCTCTATGATTGATATAGCTTTAGCCGGGTGCAGCCAGGGCCTGTATTCTACTTCGTAGTCCAGGTTTATGGCTTGCTGTTGTTGCTTATCTCGAAATGTGTATTGTTTGACCATTTCCTCAAGTTTTAATATGATGGGGGTAGTTCCTGTCAGTATGCATAGCGTCTCGTTGGACGTAGTACGGTATGTATGTATGTATGTAAGTATGTATGTGTGTATGTATGTATGTATGTATGTATGTATGTATGTATGTATGTATGTATGTATGTATGTATGTATGTATGTATGTATGTGAGTGTATGTATGTGTGTTAATATGTGTGTTATTATGTGTGTGTGTATGCATGCATGTATGTATGTGTGTATATATATATATACACACACACACACACACACATACATATAAGTGTGTATAGGTGGCATATAATTATACAAATATTAAATAAAAAATGAAGGGTCTTTTCACGAAGTGAAAAAGTCCTTGAGATGCACGTAGAATAATCATTTATGTCCAAGATAAAAGGGACATTACTTTTGAAGACCCAGCTAAGACAGATATGCATATCAACAGTAGGATAACTTTACAGCTGGGCTTACAGAATGTCTGTAACTTGATCATAGTATAGGTGTGAAGATGTTCGTCTCCAGGAGCTGCTGGCATTCTATTAGCATATATGCCACTGTGTAAACGTACCCAGTTCGCAACACAGGCATACGGAAATTCCGAGAAGCAATTAGTTATCAGTTCCATTACGGGGCCAAGTATAAACTAATGTGGTGCGAATTTGGGGAAGGACAAGTGGGGCCCATGCCTAACTTCTGCACATTAATTGCAGTGACGTAGTGTTTCATCTGTCCGACTTAGTCTGACGTAGTGACCGTGCACTGGATTATATACAGCATGGTGGTTGTGAATGGAAGGTCCTGGCTCTAAAACTGGCAATTACGTATTGAATGTGACGTAATGATCTACCAGGAAACGATGTGTGTTCTCAGTGTGTGAACGCAAATACACATGTATTTTCCGTTCCGACCAAGTTCCTCGCAACCACTAACAAATTTTTCGGAAAATTCCATTATATTTTCCTGTCTTCCTGCTATTTCAATTCTGTTCTGCCTCTTAAACATATATTTCTTGGATAAGTACACGAATTCAAGAGTAAAAAAATAGCACTACCCTTTTCACTCGGTTTTGACTTGAATGGAATGCAAATGGACAAGAATATATTTTGGGACCGGTCCAGCAGAGGCTGTAGATGGCGAAGATTTAATTTTTGATTGGTCAAGAAAGGGTTATCAGTATATGAAATGAGAACTGCGTTCTTCTGCGTTATTACGCAGCCAGTAGTGGTAATTCCTTACCGACGTTTCGGGACAATCTATCGGTCCCATCTTCAAGGGTCAAGGAGCCAAGAAGAATATGTGAAATGTATGTCACCTTATCTAAAGCACATAACAACATTTTAACAAATATAATTTGTGCGGACAAGCCACAGTGTAAATTTTCCAACAGACAGACTGGATCAAACGGACAGACGTGTCACGGAAGGTTATCAATAGGCTAGAGCGATATTTTGAGTTCAAAAATAATAGTGAAGTATCAAACGAACATGCAGTTAAGCTGTGGCAAATCGCGGCCTAGAGATCGGGTCATATGAAGACGAATCCACACGACTACCAGCACTAACAGAACACTATTCTCTGCTTGTCGGACACGCGAAACAGAACTCTTGTGGACATGCTGATGAACAGCGATTATATCAAATACGGCGTCACGCTATGACGCTAAGCAATGATTACGGCTGATCTGAAGCAAAACATCAGAGCCATAACCGCGTGGAAGGAGAGAGTGCTCTTTGTGATGTTCGTCCAGGTTTAACGGTATTGCGGCGTGGCCATATAGCAGCGTCTCCACTGGGGACAAGTGATTTAAAATTTGTCCGTACTGTAACAGTCTAAATCCCTCTTACTCTTAAGGAAATATAGTGATTGCGTGGCCGAAAAAATTTTTAATCCTTTATCTTGTTCATATCCCAGCACTGATTATTACTATATCAAATAAAAACTGACAAATTCTCTCATATATTACTAAGTCACCACTTTATTAAGATTATACGTAGGTATAACTCCAATTTGTTTCAACTCTTGAAGGGTCATCTTCGGGGTGCATATTTGATACATTCTAGCAAAAAATAAAAAAAAAAGAGTCACCAGATGCAAAATTCAACGTACTGTGCAGTGCGTACCGTAACAGCAACATAGCTACTGCAGTATAGCTATAGCAGTACGTTAATAGTCGCTGTAGCAGTAGCTGCACTGCGGCTGCGGTACGCAGTAAAAGCACTAAGTTGACTTTTACATCCGGTGAATCATTTTGTTGAACCTGCTCTTCGAATGTATCAAATGCACTCCCCGCAGATGATCCTTTAAGGGTTGACAAATTCTTGCATTACGTATAGTCTTAAAAAAGTGGTGATTTAGTAATATGTGGGTGCATTCGACGGTCATTTAATTGATATAATTTTTAGTCCATTTCAGTGCTGTAAGAAAACGATCAGCAGATGATATTAATCATTTTAAAGATGAAAATTTAATTCTTCACCTCAATAAATTCCGCCAGTGCCTGTGATTTAAATACAATTTGTAGCTACTTATAATACACAAACATTTTTATGTGCTTCTCCTTAATTGTAATTCAGTTCCTTTTCATCTAGGTAAAAATAATTTATCATTTACTGTTAAAGTACAGCACCCTCCGGGTCGAGAAGCATGACGCTGACTACAAATAATACGAATTGCGATAGAAGGAATATTGAACCACACACACAAGCCTATTAACCCCTCTTCCCTTTTTATACTCTACAGTAAAGGTTTCCCTCCTTATGCTTATTTATGTTTGGGTATGTATATCCAAGACCTTCAGCGTCGTCTCGTTGCGATATACTGAAACAGCGAGACACTTTTGCGACGCGAAAATCAAGCGAAAGAGATGAAAATTTTCTGTCAAGTCGGGCCAGTCCATAACCCATATTATTCGCACGCGACCAGAAGAAGGCGAAGTAAATGTAAGCGGAACAAGAGGGCAAATTTGCGCATGCGCACTAGGCCGTTTCTGTGTCACAGACAACTAATTACATTCCCCATTAGTGCAGGTACGTGGTCTCAAGTTTTCGGGAAATAACTTAGGGCAAAGTTTCTAGCTTCCAGCCTATCCAGCTCTAAGGTCTTCTCATGGAGAGACGGTACATCCACTTCACTGACGTCTTGTCTAGAATATACATCGTACATTCACTGAAAGTAACTTAATATTATGTTGCTGTCCGTTTCAGGTAACTGCCCTTACTGAAGCAGTCCAAAGCATGATGTACAAAATTAGCTCCTAATTTGTATGTATCATTCGGACATTGACAGACAGACTGGCACATACTCCACATACCCGTACACATTATTAAACGGGCTATCCGTATGATATTGACCCTGATAATTGGGGACAGGGCAGGGCAGAGAAAGGGTGTGCTTGTGAACGCTGTAGTGAATCTCCTGACAGTGCTCCATCACTTTTTATCTATGTCATATCATTCTACACATAATGACATTCTCTGATCCCAGTGGCCATTCGATCTAAAGCGTAGGTCTAGCAACGCTCAGTTCTGGGGTAGCAGGTTCCAGTCCTGTAGGGGCACGAACGTTCCTCTCTTGTGTTTTGTTGTGTGTTGTGTAGCTGGTAGACTCTGAGACGAGCTGATCACTCTTTCAGAGGAGTTTTACCGGGTGTGGTATGGTTTGTGTGTATGTGTCTGAATTTGATTTAGAAATGTCTGCAATGAGGCAGCCTAGGACCTAGTTGGGTCGTTGCGCCACAAAAAAATATTGAGATTCATATTTGGGGTCACTACGAATATTTATCGATAAGCCTGGCTCTTTTCCGGTTAGTCGCCTGCGTCTCGTCGCGGAAACCCGGGTTCAGTTCCAGAGGGCAATACAGAAATGATACTACGTACATTCCGAGCAACTGTAATTTCGAGTTCAGTACACAGTCCTGTCAACAGACGGAACCACTGGCATTACTACAGCATAAAGTGGTTATGGTTGAAACTTCCTAAGAGATGTTGAATGTTTTTGAGGCGGAACAGGAAGCATCTAACTAGAGGCGTGTATGATCTATGCTCGAGGCAGGTGCCATAATGTTTCATCGTTCCTCTGATCATTATGTCACGTTCAGCTGCCGCTAAAGACTTCATACAGATGTTAATGGCAGCACTTACATGAGGGATGATGCGTGCTGAATCTTCTCGGATGCCTTACTTGCATCATCCACTTTGGTTCTGCGGGCGATGGAATCCATGCAGATTGACAGACAAGGAGACAAGAGAGAAGAAAACAAACGGAGAAGAAAAACAAAAAGGACGCAGACAACATATGAAACAGCGAAAATTACGAACTATTAGCTACAGATAAAGTGAGAAGAGAGTGTGTTTAAAAAAACATGGAATGTGTGTTTCTGACTGTGAAAATTGGCCATAGACTTCGTTATATTTTTGCTGATGTCAAGGTCAATACTTAGATTTCTACCACACCCAAAAACCAATACACAACTGTAAGAATAATTAGGAAAATCACTCTGCCACATTTTGAATTAAGTCATCCCGTTGTGTTATCTGAATATTTACTTTATTACAATATGTTTCCGTGAACACAACTAACATTTAAAGTATAACATTAATGCGACATGTTTCGACTTGTGACAGTCATCATCAGGCTGATCTAAGAACCGTTTAACATTTTACAGGTTTTATTTTGTCCATTTGGGATTCCAAATGCACAAAATAAAACCTGTAAAATGTTAAACGATTCTTAGATTAGCCTGATGATGACTGTCACAAGTCGAAACATGTAGCATTAATGTTATACTTTAAATGTTAGTTGTGTTGACGGAAACATATTGTAATAATGTAAATACTCTGCCACAATTTAGTAATCTCATTTAACATGGTACAAAAGAAAATATATTTCCTTTTTTTAAATGAAAATATTAGTGTCTTCTGAGACATAAAGCCGTGCACTCTGCTGTAAATATACAGTATTTTCAGGGGATTCTGCTGCCTCTACCATCTGTTTACATCTTATGAAACACTGTTACCATCCTACCAGAATATACGGCGTCACAACCCAGAATAGAGTAATATTCACAGCACAGGCATAACATGGGGGTGGAAGGAGAGGCAAATGCACGCCCCCCCAATATTTTTCAACGTACAAACAACGTTTTTTGGTTACTGAGTTGGAGAGGTGCAACTGAAAAAAAGGAGTATTTTTAAATCGATTATAGAAGTGGTGTAAAGACAGAAAAAGCATTAAAAAAAAAGGAATACAGAATAAAGGTATTGGAATTCCCAATATCCATCGTCAAATTTGCACCACCCCTCCCTTCCAATGTCATCAGCCAAGATACCCCTATGATCACTGTCACCGCTCAGAGAATCTGAAGTCTCTCTTGTAAAATATCTGACTATATATTTTGTATCTTTTCAAAACGGGTGCAAATTCGACTCTTGTACTACCTCATGTATTGACAAATGGCCCAATGTTGCCATCTCAAAATGAGTTGGAAGGTTTCACAGACATTTAGAAATTCAGTCTGGTAAATATTTTCATTAGTACATTAGAAGCAGTAAAAGAAGATTGTGTTCAATTTGTCATAATAAAACAAAGATAGTGTAAGTGCCAAAACACGAAACAGCACAAAGTAACAGAGAGAGTGTTTAGTGTTGATATAAAATGGACAGTCACATAATTAGATGCTGAAATGCATGAAAAATGAAAGCACAGCACAAACTTACACTTAACACACACTCCTGCACCAGCTACACACTAACGTAGTAGATATTAATGTTCCTCAGCACAGATTAAGTTCCATTAACCATTCCCATGTAAAATATATATTAAAGTTCCTAAGTAATGCTTATTCCTTCCACCAAAACCTTCTGTTCTTGCTTTTGTTTTTATTCCCACAAACCTCCGCTCCATTCTTCTATCTATTTGAGTACAAAATATGTTCTGCCGTCTAGAGACTAGTCACAGGAACTAAAGTGAAAGCAATTTCAGTGAATGAAAGTTTGCAGAATATGTTGTATATGGTGCAGACTGGCTCAAAAATATCCGTGGACTATGCTGGAAACAACATGAAAAGGAATAACTCAATGGTCAAATATATGATATACAACATGGGAAAGGTTAATAAAGTTTGCATTAAAAAATTACAATTGGCATCAGTTTCTTCGGTCTCATCTGTATTACACAACAGCATATCAAAATCAGTTCTAAAACTTCCTCTAATGCAATTTTAAAATTTGTATTTTGCATGGAAGGAAAAGAAACGCCTGTAAATAATATGATTTTTTTCAAGTAAGTTCACATTTAAAATACTATGTAGGTCAGATAAGGAAATCAGTCCTTTGACTCTCAAACAAAAACATTGTTCTCCCATGTAGGTGAATTGAAAAATTGCAACATTCTGTAATTTAAAAACTGCTCTAATAATGATTTCTCTGTATTCAAAAAGACTACATATTTTTCACGGCAAAAAGACCACCAAACGTTAGGATTAACACCTGCAACCTTGTAGGATCTGATACTATGCTGTTTGATGGATAGGTACGATAGTTTCAGAGCGCCATGTCATCAGCATCATTACGGAAGTTAAAGACGAAGATGACGTTTTCCTGTCAAATGCTATTTATCATAAATTAGTTTAAATTATGTCTTTGAAACACAAACAAATGCATATATGCAATAAACTACAGGTATCAATTATCACCTTTCCTCCTACGTACATGTTTCGGCACTCATCGTCTTCAGGGAGAACTTTTTTGTGTATGCTCAAAACTATTTTTACATGTTGTAATTACATAGGTTAGCATATTTTATACAGTTACTTTAGAAACCACGTTTGTTTAAGATCTTACGTTACCACGATGAAACAAACATGTTTTGTTAGGTAACTGTATAAAAGTTGCTAACCCATCTACCAGAGTACACAGCATCAAAGCAACACCCTCATACTAATATTAACTGTTGTGAGAATCTGAAGTCTTAGTATCAGCCACATGCTTGGAATGTTTAGAATAATTAGAATATGCAGTAAAAATATTGGACTATAATTAAACTGCAAGATATAAGAACAAACAATTTTTAGTACTGTATTATATTTAGTAAATTATTATTCTATGCACTACAATTTCTATGGGTCTATATTTTGCCTCTTAAATTTCAATATTTACTGATCAAGCGTAACATTTTAAACATGTTGCCTTGGGATATGAATCTTAATGACAGATTTAAGTTCAGTCACTGTAGCTTCTTTAATTATTAAATTATTTAGCTTGTAAACTTCTTCTCTGCCCTGCAAACTTATTCTCTGACCGATCACAATATAAAAACTGGGAAACTAACAACGAACAAAGGAATTGTTTTTTAATTCTGAACTGTCACAATAACAAAGATATATTAAGATTTTCGTAAAGTTATCCTTTCTCAGAATTGAGCAAATCAAACCTATGCCATACACTTATAGATAGTTCATATAAAAAACCCTGTAACATTCATCATTCAGCTGCATGTACAAATCAGTTGCATGAATGAATGCATTTCATACTCCGTGAAACAACCTGAGAGATTGGCGTTTGTGTGTTTTACTATAGACTTGGCTGTGGTACTTACGAGGGAGGGCTGGGTAAGGGCACCTGGTGTATCTTCCACGTGGCAACGGACATGGAGTGCTCATCCGCTGCGTAGCACCGCCACAGGCTCTGGATCAGGGTGGCTGCCGGCTGCCGTCTTCGTATCATGTGCTTCTGTCTTTGCTGCTGTTGCACTTTGAGGGCAAAACCTGAGCCCAAGATTCCCTGCAACAGTTCAAGGAACTCTAAGTGACCTTGTAACATGTCTTTGGATTCTAAATGTAAGATATCCTCTGGTAGTACCAGAAACCTTCAGTCTAAGAGTACAGCAACAATTCGAGAAATTCTTGATGGACTTTGTAATGTGTTTTGGAATTCTAAATATTAGGCACCCAGCTGGGTAGCAGGGTGGGGGGAGTGAGTTGTGCGGGGCACCGCGTGCTCCACAGTACAAGGGGCAGCAAATAAGTGTTGTCAATTAAAAAAAATGATTTTCTGTGCTCAACAAATTATAACTTATTGAGGCAAATAAAAGAAATTTCAATACATAATTTTTTAAAGTTTATATTTCTGTTATGTGTGGCCCTTGAGATTACAGGATCCTAAAACCTAGCTGCACCAATGAATGCATCCTCTGGTAATAGCATAAATATTCAGTTTAATTAATTCTGCAACAGTTCAATGAATTATGTGACCTTGCTGTGACATGTCTTGAAGACTTAAATTTAAGGCACCTGGTAGTATTTATAGAAGCCTACAGTCTAAGCTCTACTGCACCAATTCTAGAGACTATAAATGTATTTTTTTTTAAATTTACAAGTGATGTTATACTGAATGCGTTTGTACTATGGCCTCAAATGGACTTATTGTACTAAGCCATGATGATAGATGAGTGTGAACTATTGGCAGAATGGGAACTGGTAGGGAAATGCTGAAGTGATCAGGAAAGTTCCCACCCCTGTGTCAATTTGCCCAACATAAATTCTGTACAGACTAACTGCAGCCCTGTAGAGAGGCAACCTGTCAGATAACTGCTAGAGCCATTGCATGTCTCCTCTAGAACTTTGGTACAGTTGGTATTTGTGTACAGTTGGTATTTGTGTGTACGAAAAGGGCAAGACATAATTTCCTGGAAGACTGAAATTTTCAAAATTTGTAGATTTATTTATTAAAGATGTGAGCAAAAGAAGAATACATAACACTAAATCCTGTAATTTGGTCACATGCCCTGTAAACATCACCTGCTGTTTTCAGCAATGTCTGAATGTTACTCACCGCTGGGAGAGCGAAGAATGATATACCGAGCAGTGCGCAGAAAGAGGCGATAACCTTGCCCTGCCAAGTTTCGGGTACGGCATCGCCGTAGCCCACCGTGCAAAGCGTTATCTGCAAGAAAAGAAATTGGTGTCTATGCAATGCTATATTTTCCACATCTGCATTAATTATTTCTGGATGTTTCTGTAACATGGGAAAATAAACAAACCGATTGATAATAAAATAATTAATTCAAATATTTGGTCTTGTCCACATTAATTTTATATAATTTCAATAAAAGCAAATACCAGTAATTCTGCACACCCTTCACACAATTCTGCACACCCTTCACACAATTCCGCACACCCTTCACACAATTCCGCACACTTTTCACACAATTCTGCACACCCTTCACACAATTATGAGCGAGGAAAACAAAACAGTCGTTAATAATATATGTATGAATGAGAGCTGTGGGCTTTGAAATGTAAACTAAACACACATAAAACCTTTATCACTGGAAAAATTGTTGCAGTTTTTCCTGTTCAGTGACAAAATATTCCCTAATTGTTACCCTGAATTGCACATGAGCTTCCTCTACTTTTCTTAAAGTATTCTGTCCTGTTATTATGCTACTAGTGAACCTTGGCATTAATGATAATTTACAGTGTGTTGGTTTATATATAGTTCAACAGTTTATACAACATGATCCATTCTTTGGAAAATAATTCTCAAATCTGTGTGTTAATATCGAATTATATAAGCAATAGATAATTCTGTAAAATTATTCTTAACCAACTTTAACATAGGTTTGTAAGCCATTTTTCTGGCTGCCTTCGTCAGAAGAAAATTCTGGTTGTGTCAATAATAATAGTTCACACATTTGGCACGGGGGGGGGGGTTCGACAAAACTTGAAATTAACGTGAAATTATACTTTAAAACTTCAAAAACTGATATTTAATTTCAATGTGAAATTCCACAACATCTGGAGTTTTAATAAAAAAATATCCCCAATAAAGAAAACTTGCTGATCTAACATGCTGTTGCACACCTTCAGACAGTAAGTTCCTTTGAGAATAATGGTTTCAGGTACTGCAACAGTCTTGATATTATTTTAAGGCACCGCTAACTACTGTTAACAGCAAAACTGCACAGATTAACTCTATGGAGCAAAGTCCTTCTTGACAAGCTAACAGGTCCTCAACTAGTCAAGAAAGTCCCCATATTTTATGAAACCCGGAAGTTTATTACGGTATTTATAACAGCCCGCCACCTGTCCCTATCTTCAGCCATCATCAATTCAGTCAATGACCTCCATCTCACTTCTTAATATCCATTTTAATATTATGCTGCCATTTATGCCTGTCTTCCTAGTGGTCTCTTTCCCTCAGGTATCCCCACCAAAATCTTGCATATACTGTTCCTCTCCTCTTCCCACACGTGCTACATGTCCCGCCCATGTCATTCTTTTTAATTTGATCAAGCACATATTATTTAGTGAGTACAGATCATAAAGCTCCTCGTTATGTAGTCTTCTCTACTCCCCTGTTACCTCGTCCCTCTTAGGCCCAAACATCTTCCTCAGCACGCAATTCTCACACACCCTCAGCTACTGTTTCTCCCTCAATTTGAAAGACCAAACTTCACACCCATACAAAAACACGCATTATACTGTCCAACAGTCCTCTTTCACGAGCAGCCATCTTCCTATAAACCTACTAAAACAATCGTACATGAAGATTAGGAGAATACTGAAATGAACTTAGAACAACGGTCTGGTTGTAATTATGAGATCCAGTTTCTTTACTAAGCAATCGGTTCGGTAGTAAATTCTTTAATTTGGCAACAGAGCAAATTTGGTTAATAAACAAATCAGTGAGCGGGAAACGGTGAGTGCGTAGTAATCTTACCACTCCCCACCAGAGGGCATCAGCGAAGTTGGAAAACTTAGCATTGGTGTCCTTTTCAGCTAGGTATACGAGGAATGAAGCGAAGATTAGGCCCAGGAATCCGATGTATAGCGTCGTGATCAGCTCCTGCAAAAGATGTCGACGTACTTGGTCAGTGTCAATGAGAATATCGCAAACTGACACTTTTAGTAAAATCGTACCCAGTATCCCATCCGATTCTATTTTGAATAACGTAATCGCGTTTCTAAACATTAAGACGCGTGATGTTATGTTCCTCTTTCACAAAGCCATAACCGGGCTCGTATGTCAGCAGTGATTAAATTAGTCGCAGCTATTAAACCGAAAGTTAAAAAACAATTGTCGAACAATCTCCATGTTTGCACTTTCTGTACTACAAAAAGTGGCCTTACCAAAACCTGACAGTTTTCGAAGATATGAGAATAAAAAAAAAAAGACGAAACTGGAAAAGTTTAGAAGAGCAGGAGGTTCATATTTTGTGTTTGTGCCGAAAGATTGTTATATTGATCATTAAGAAATTGACGATAATGTCAGCGGGATGTGCAGTCGAAATAAATATAGGCTTTAGTCGGAAAGTATTAAGATAAGAGTGTACTTTGTAGAAATGGAAGTAAGGACGGTATTGCAAAGGGCTTTAATTCAATGCATTCTGAATTGTGGAATGCTCTAATGAAGCAAATTGTGAAAAACGTGACAAACGTTTGGGCTGCACAAAATGCTGTCAATTTCTTTAGTAGACAAAGACTCTTAGTTTCGCAGTAATGTCTCTGTTTGCATTGAATAAGACATTGAAATTTTGGAGTACATAAGAGGAAAATTCTACCACAGAGAACCATCAGATTCTGTGTGCCTACTGCGCGTGATACACAGAATTAATTGGACTATAAACCTGACACAATGGGAAAGCAAACATTTTATGAAGGACGCGGAATTCCTTGTTTGATTGCGCACAAGTTTAACTGTTACTGCCAATTACACAAGGGAGCTAAATGTAACAGAGTGCTGTGCGTGGTTTGGACTGCCATTTTAGACGTATTACGAGGTTCGTGTCTGTGATATCCCATGCAAGTTCATACGATACGCACTGCAGAATGGGTTCACTGAAACAACACTGACTATTTACATAAGTGGTTGTAATCTGGCACCGGACTACCTAATGTAATTTGTGGGTTATTTTCACGAACGAAAGGTAGAAACGAATAACAATCAGAGACGCCCAAGCTGTCAAGTTTCTTACTGACGTTCTGTCGTGTAAAAATATCATAAGGACGTTGCACTTAGTATATACTTTTGCATTCTTATATTGCACATTGCACATTGCATGTAACTTTGCATTCAAGATATGTCATCATTGTTATTCACTGACAGAATTACGCGAACAAATTAAGCACTGAGAAACACGTTATAAATATTCCGTGCAGTACATTGATTATACAGTATCTGATCCAAAAAACTGCACAATCACTAATAAATAATCTTTTGTCGCTTAAGTCCCTCCTACTGATACAACATTAAAATTTCTGCACTCTTCAAGCTTCAAAGCTGATTTTATGTGCGGCCTTCCTTCTTCTGAGATGTTACGCGTCGTAGGTTGGTAATAGCTACAGAAGTTTCGGGACAATATATCGTTCCCTTATTCAAGGATCAAGCTGTCCAAAGATCAGTTCTACTTGGAATGCGTGATTATTGAATACGTGACCGACACCCTGCCCCCATCTTCAAATATCGCAGAAAAGCAAAGTCTCAAGTGCACTGCGGCGAAAGTGTGAAACTGTACTTACCTGTCTGTGAGCGTACACGACAGAACCCAGAAGCTTCCAGGTGCCGCCTCGGCGATCCATGCGAACCATACGCAGAATCTGGAAGAACCGAATTCCGCGGAGGGTCGAGGCTGCGAACACCTGACCGCTCGAGCCCATACAGAGCACAACGAAAGAGGCAAATATGGTGCTCACGTCTGCAAGAGAAACATTACAGTGAGATTAACAGACTAAGGAGAACTGCAGCGAAAGAAATGTAGCGTTCATGCTGGTTGACACCACAGAAGTACCAAACGGTGATCCTGTGTGCATGGAGAAATAAATATTTTACCTGAGATATAAAAGAATTTCCTAATCAACGCTCTCAAAAGATCTAGAGAAAGTAATGTTTCCCGTATCTTCTCTGCATCGTACAATTGTTTTTGTTTTTGGCGCAACAGCCCCCAGTGGGCCATGGCCTCCTCATTAACGAGGTTTCTAGATCACACACAACGACGCACCACAGTCGGTAGGACTCCTCTGGACGAGTGATCAGCTCGTCGCAGAGACCTCTACCTGACAACACAAAACAATCACAATAGACAAACATCCATCACCCCGGTGGGAATCGAACCCACAGTCTCAGCAGACGAGCGGCCGCAGACCTACGCCTTAGACCGCGCGGCAACTTACAATTACTAACGTAAATTCAACAAAATAAACTTGTAGTAGGTCTGCTTATATTATTATTATTATTACATAATATTATCATCTCTTACACGTTTAGCGTTTTCTTGGTCAGCATTGAGCGGAAACCAAGCACAAAAAATGTACAGAATGCCGGTCTGTGTTGTTACTAGAAACTGCAGCTCGTGCATGTCAAACAGAGTAGCAAGCAACATACACCTAATATGAATATTCATAAAAAAATAGAGAATTTAAATAATAATAATTATTATTAACAAATGTGGGTTCAATAATCGTAATTCATAAAAACATATAAAGTCGCAATACATTATTGTATTTGCATTCGATAATCTATTGTATTTGTTCAATCCTGTTTCCAAAAGCAGTCCTGTTAATTTCGACTGCAATACATGGTATTCAAGTGCCAACAATGCACTGCTACATTGTTGGCATTTGAATAGGATAAATATATCCTTTGTCAAATTGGAGACAATATTTGACAAATTTCGTGTGTTGTTACGGTTTACCGAGTTTAAGTCTTTCACACATCGCTGTCACAGAGGGAAACTCTACCATCATTTTAATGAAATATCCGGCTCTTATGACGTGTAGAATCATTCTCATCCATTGTATCACAATTAACACTATTTTGTGTCTACCTACGAATTGGTGTGACCCAGAGGGTGGGTAGAGGTATAGCTCTACTCGTGCATGACCGCGGTACTAGAAGTGGGTGAGTGGTCAGCAGCAAGCCCCGGCCGCACTTTACCCCCGGGAAAGACCCGGTACCCATTTTACAGGAGGCTGGGTGGGCCCCAGGGCCGGTCTGGACGGGCGGAAAATATCGTCCTCACTGGGATTCGATCCCGGACCGTCCGGCCCGTAGTCAGTCGCTATACCGAATGAGCTACCGGGCCCACTTACACTGACCAGTGGATCAGAATAATAAAGTGTATAATTTCACTGAATATTATGCATCAGGGCTGGCCACCTGTAAATCCAAGCGGGGCCAAATGGTTCGTTAAGGACTCGCCTGAGGGCCGCAATACTGTAGACACATATCGAAAAAGGGGAGACTAGATTATCTAGAAGGCCGTTATTTTAAAACGATAAGTTACGCTAAAACTGCGCCACAAGCCGGAAGGTCGCGGGTTCGATTACCGATGATGTCACTGGAATTTTTCGTTAACGTAATCCATCTGGCCACAATATAGGTCTGGGGTCGACTCAGCCTCTGACAAAAATATGTACCAAGAGTATTTCCTCTTCGGCAAAGTCGTCCGGTGCGTAAGGTTGACAATCATACAACCATTTTGTGCCGACTGTCTTGAAATCTGGAAGCCTCAACCTCCTGGAACCCTCAGGGCCTGTCCAGGCCTGTAATGGGACTGCTTTACATACGCTAATTCAAGCTAAAATTACGGTCGAATGAAAAGGTGTTAGGTCTTATTAATTCGGTAAAATACGAAGAATGATTGGTTTACCTTGTTCTGTCTTAAAAATGATGGCTTATAGTCTGTCAGCAAGGTCTCTGCTAACAAAGTTGCCATAGCACGTTCTGTAGATCTGTTACACTGTGTTCGCTAAATTGTATTACTGAAACTATTCAGGCGACCGAGGGCCGCATGCGGCCCGCGGGCCACACGTTCGTTAGCCCAGTGCTACATTATTAACTAAATACTTTATAAGAAGACAGCTGAACAGAAGGAGCGCCGTATAAAGTCCGGTTATACCTTTCGTTATACCTTTTGTTCATTGGTACTGGATCTGAATTTGTATTGTATTTGTCTATGTATTTCAGGATAAACTAATCACAGAACATGGCCTCCTTAACAAAACACCAGTGCCACTTTGATGCCATCTGTTGGTACTTTCGTACGTAATTGACATTTTCTTTTAGAATCCGTTTGAAAGACCAATAAAATAACGTACAAGCATATACCGAATAGAATATTACAGACATGAAAATAGTCTGAGAAGTAACTCTGGCCAACAGAGAGCAGCATAAGCGAGACTCGTCACTGTGGGCACACCAACAATTACGTCATCAGATACAGAGCAAATGATGGAGTATCAGAGTGACAGACACGAGATCAAAGATTGTATGTTCTCTTCTACCGTCGGACAAATACTGCGCTCAGTTGTGTTCAGAACACCTTGTAACCTCCTGCACATAACACAAAATTATATGTCAATAGACACCTGCAATAGAGAAACGCATGTAGACAAGATTAATTTGTGAAGTCGGCTGTGTAGTGAGAGATGGGAACAGGATAAAGGGAAGCTCGAATTAGAATTTAGAACTCCGTTAAACCTATTCGATGCACACGCGCGTATGTGTATACATTGAACGTCACCAACAAACACATAACAGTTACCTGCTACAGTTACAGTTGCCATTGTGTCTCTGATACTCACCTATAACACAGAAAGGCCTCCTGAGGAATTTTATCCGGCCAAGGGCCCCTTGATACCTAGATCTACATCCCGAGGACCAGAGCCTGTAAAGCAACAAAACATAATGTTCATTAAGTAGGAGGCATTAATTACACTCAAGATCCCATTGTTATTAGCCCTTCAGTGCTGTAACCTAGCTAAACAATACGGTCGCGTCTGCATGTAAGGCCCCTTCCTAGCCGCACAGTACTTGGAATTTAAAACCCAGCGTCACTGAAGGAAGAGTTATATTGTATAGCCTACATTTGAGCAAATGTTATTAAAAATAAAACCAGAATGCAAAAAAGACATACAATTTCATACTCTCTTCCTGCAGGTAATGGCACCGCGCTATTTGCTACGATGGTGTGTTTCTTTAACCTTTTGACGCCTAATGTCAACTACAGTGGTCGTACCGCACCGCTAACCTCTAAAGTTGCATTTTATATATTTATTCAACAAATATAGGTACTGAATATTTTAAACATGGTATATACT
>Ga0123352_10007935_pt1 | contig 16467 bp, 8 predicted proteins | sample TergutLab28metaG_FD_89700 | JGI IMG/M metagenome (GOLD analysis project Ga0123352, IMG submission 89700) | Labiotermes labralis P1 segment gut microbial communities from Petit-Saut dam, French Guiana - Lab288 P1 | ecosystem: Host-associated > Arthropoda: Insects > Digestive system > Gut ... | reverse complement strand
TAAAACACTTAAAATCGCTCCGACATGTTTCGATCCTAAGATCATCCTCAGGAAGCTACGTTGTTCCTTGCTAAAGTCATTTTAAAAACATTCACAAAATAATTCCATTATATTAACAGGGTGATGTAGCAGCATATCGTGTTGTGTAAGAGTACGTTGTTAGGAATGTGTCTGGCTATGGTGTGCGTCGTGTGTTACGTAGTGAGAGACTGTTTTATAATGGTTAATAATTAAAGTGATTCTACGAAATGCACGGTGCAACCTAGAGGATTCCTCACTTAAGCTACAACGTTTGTGTATGCACTGGTGTTCTCTTTGTCCCTAGTGATAATGTTTGAAATAACTACTAGTATAGTTATCATGGAACTTTGTACGAAAGCTGCGCTGTTGGTGACTTACTCAGTTCCTCGGCGTCTAATTTTTTACATTCAATAACAACATTGTGGATACTCAAAACTGTGAGCTGGGAGAGAAAGAAATATTACAGGGTGACGCACGTTAAACACAACCTAGTTGTATATGTTGGAATTAGCTGGGACTCTGGGTCGACGGGAATTTTACCCCCCCCCCCCCGTTTCCCTTCTGTGTCACGCGATGTGAGCCAGTAACTCAGCAGGTTCGCACAATAAAACGCGCTCCTGCAAATTGTACGACGTAATGCAGCTACCGTACCATAATTACTGAAGGAAGGGAAATTGAGTTTGCTGCAACCTGCCATCTAGCGTCAGTGACTCACGGCTGGACTATACACTTAGATGGAAGGTAATCATCGCCGCCGATCGTAATCGTGATGGTGACTGGGGGTTTGTTCGATGTGAATCACCCTGTACTTGCTTTAAAGCCATACAGAATAAAACTGTTTGTAAGGCCGTTCTCGTAGAAGTAAAATAACAACATGGCGGCGTGCGAAATTTTTCTTCGGCATTTCGTTTCATGGCAATGCCTATCAGAATTTGGAGCCGGACATCATGTTCAGTAAAGACACAATACTTGTACATTAAGCACTAAATTTTGTCTCTAAGTGAGGAATTACGAATATAACCACAATGTGACCCAATTACATTTTAGTGACAAATTTAATATTAAAAGGAATCTTTACTTTAAGGAAGTAGTTCTTTGCATAGACAAATTACATGCAACAGTAACACCAGAGTAATAAATACGTCCAACCAGATATTCATGTGGCGGCAAAATAGGGTTGATGAGTTCAGTTCAGAGCTCTAAGATACACCATAAGGCAACATAATATACTCTGTGCTTTGGGGGGTTAATATTACATTCATACGAGTTGGGATTTAATATAATTAGCCCAGCTTGCAACCAGGGCATGGCCGCTTTGCTTACCATTCAGCTTCAGATTTAATCACAACTATAACACATAAAAATGTGTCTTTTTTAAACTATTTTCATAGAGTCCCTAAGCAAGCCAAGAAATTCTCTGTATTTTATGGAATAAAAGGTTTCTTTACAGCGTTCAAAAAAGCCAATCCCGAGTTTGCCCTGAACAAAAAAATCCATGTCACATTCTACCCTATTTTTTTCAAAACCCATTTCACTACCTTCCCAACTATTCAAAGGCCTCCCAAATTGTACCTTATTTCAATTTTTCACACTGAAGCATGCTTTCCATTGCTCAACTCATACGTGCTACTAAGTGCGTTGTGAATCGTTTCCTAATTGGTCTTATCAACCGAATAATACGTCGTAAAAGAGTTAAATTACGAAAGTGCTCAACATTCAGATATCACCATCTACCTAGTGTTCATCCCCTGCTAGATCATGACATGGTCCTCTGAATATTTTTCTCAAACCATTACAATTCGCTGTTCTTTAATTTAAAGTTCCATATCCGCGCAAAACAAATCAACTGCGATTTTGTGTTTTAATGTTTCCATGAAAAGATTCCGAGTAGAATGAAGCAAGGAAAATCTTCGAAGCAATATCTGCATAGGCATATATATATATATATATACGTACTTACATACATACATACATATATACAAGAAACTTCATTATTCTCATAATGGGGACATTTTCGGTCCAATAAAGACCGTATGCAAAAATTCGTACAATTGCCTTGAAGTAAAACTACTCTGCGTTCATTGTGATGGGCTGAGAAAGGAGCAAACATGCCGTAATCTCAGTCAGAATCCAACATCGACGAAATGCGCCCCGATACGCAGCTCTTATTTTGAAATACTCAAATAAAAAAAGGTAAAATGTTTTAGGACGAAATGCAGTCAGTTTCTTCGAGTGTATGTAGCCGAACATATGATAAGCTTGTAGCCTATTTTTGAAGTCCACGCTTCTTCCGAAGATACAATTTCCACACACATTTGTGTTTGAAATGGCCAAGAGAATATATTCGTGACAGAAGTTGCCTACACTGTAACTCACGGCAAGAGAGCGTACTGCACACCAGCTCGCACATACACGAGCGAGATGCTTCCTTTCTCTAACAGGCCCGGAATGATCGAACTGTTGGTGTCTTGGAAAGGGAATGAGAGACGCAGGCCAAGAAATGAGCGCCCTAACACTGAAAGAGGCGGAGCGAGAGAGAGAACGACTGTCCCAACGAGAACAGACAAGGAAGAGAAGATGAGAATTGAGACCTGATAGGAATTTCAATAACGCACCATAGTGAAGGAGTAAAGACAAGGCGATGGAAGTGGAAAACGAGGAAGGCTGGGTAACGCAACGCAGAGCAATGCAAACCCTTTCAAATATAAGATAGGCCTATTCATTTCTTGGTCGAAATTCACTGTCCTTCGCCGAGAACAAACAGTGTAAAAACGAACACCCTTTCCCAGGTAGATATGCTATTTGTCACTGCGTTGCTCTAAAGATATTCCATCATATGAAAAGAAGGAGCCCAGATACTCTGTTAAATTACACAAAATGATTATCCTATTCTGACTTCTTGCTTCCATTGCTGCTATAGTTAATACAATTGTTAGACGTAAACATAAATGCAAATGGCATAGTAACCATTTCATAAACTACAACGTGCATATTAATCAGATATTTTCTAAAAAGAAATGATAGAAGGTAAAATTTCGGTTGACCACTGGCTAAACTGAATCCCGGTGGAGGCGAGATGTTCCACACCTGTCGAGACCGGCCCTGAGGCCCACCCAGCCTCCTGTACAATGGGTACCGGGTCTTTCCCGGGAATTAAAAGCGGCCGGAGCGTGATGCTGATCCCTCACCCCATTCTAGTGCCGTTGTCAAGAAAGAGTGGAACTATACCTCTACTCCCCCTATGTGCCGTACAGCCTGTACAGAGTCTCAGTGCCTGTACAAGGGTGCACTTTACCTTCACCTTTACCTTTTACTGGCTGAACTGGTGAAGGATGGGACCTCGGAACTTAAATTAAATCGTGATTTACAATTAATATAAAATACAATCACTTCGCCTACAATGTTCACTCTTGTACATTCCAAGCGAAAACTGACGGCATTTTAATTGATTGCTGTACCACAGACGTTTAAAAAGAATAAAGTTATTGGTCATTAAAAACCTCAAAGGCCTCCACATTGAAGTTTTTTTCGTCATTGATTTATTCTAAGGCTTTGTAAATTCGTAGAACAATTTTGGGGCAATTAGTATACAACAAAATGGAATCGATGTTACAGGAAGCATTTAGGGATTTATTTTATGCCCAATATTCGGTAACTTGCAAAGGGGCTAAAGAAAGCCATAAGCTTCGTAGTTGCACCGTGTATGTTGAATCAAGTCCTTTATTTGTCCAACTAATGCACAGAAATTATTATAAAATTTTTAAACGGTTAAAATCATTTAAAATTATAATAGTTGCTCCAACATGTTTCGGTTTACATAAACCATCATCAGGGAGCTCTCAGCCTGCGCTTCGCTAAAGTTGAAGTTATCGGTATTGTGGCTACATATGCAGCCACAATACTGATAACTTAAAATAACGATATTTAACCGAAGTCAACACTGTAACTTTAGCGAAGCACAGGCTGAGAGCTCCCTGATGATGGTTTATGTAAACCGAAAAATGTTGGAGCAACTATTATAATTTTAAATGATTTCAACTGTTTAACAATATTATAATAATTTGTGTGCATTAGTTGGACAATAAAGGACTTAAAGCCACAACTATCATCAATTTTACTTTATAAAGGTAAATCATTCCCATCACAGGCCCGGAGCGACCCAGAGGGTTCCAGGAAGTTAAAGTTCCCAGATTTCGTGGCAATGGCACAGGATGGTGATAGGTTGTCAGCCTTACGCACCGGCCGCCTTTACTCCCAGGAAATTTTCCTGGTACTCATTTCTGTTAGAAGCTGGGTCGACCCCAGGATCATAATACGATCGGGAAGATTTTATGTCAATGAAAAATCCAGTGACACCAACTGGGATCGAACCAGCACCTGAACCACTGTACCACCGCGGTCCCCCATTTTACTTTATACTGAATTATATTTCGTCCTTGGTTTATTAAACATCGCTTTCATGTCGTAAAATAATTATACGGGAAATTAGTAAGTAATGAAATGGAATCGATGTTGCAGGAATTACTTACGGATCTATTTGATGCCTAATAGTTGGTAACTTTCAAGAGGGCGAATGAGGAGAGCCACTACAAGCCTAAGTCACAACGGTCGGTCTATTGGCCGAAATTTGAACCTGGGACCTGCCGAACCCTAAGAACGTTTTCCTCCCATATGATGTGACGCTCGATCAAAGGGATCTATTATGAAATCAGTTTATACACACACTTAAGTACCGAAAGTCCGTCCACGCCATACAGTTATGCAGCTTACAGTCCTCTGTGACACAGGGCTCTTCCAAAATGTATTATACGACAAGATGGTTGAGATCAAAGACAGTTCCGGTAAGGAAGCGACGGGGTCCATGTCACTGGAAGCCTTGCTGCGTATTTCAGAATGGAAGAGGCCAGTCAACCTGCCGAACACGTCGGAATCAAACAGGCTTAAATTCAAATTTTTACAATGCCTGGAGAAAAAATAAGAAAAACTGTCTTCTTGAAGAGAGAAAAACTTTTAATGAACATGATGAAATATTAATACACAAGTAGAATACAGTATAAAATAACATCCCCTGTGCATCACATTTGTAGCTGCACTATTTCCACCGAACAGCTGAGTCGCCTAACCCTTTATTTACAACAATCATGTAAATTATCCTACTGAGCATTCCTGAAGTCATTATGTTCTAACAAAGTGCACATCACGTACTGGACTCAAAGTTCTAGTTCTTTTCCTGTATCTTCTAAGAAAAATCAGTCGCAAAAAAGGAAAGGGCAGTGACCGGCTGCAAGCTTCCTTTCTCTTCTAGTGAAGTACAATTATCACGGATCAATGCCCCGAAATTTAATAAAAAACCAATATTTAGTGTGCCTAATTTTTCTTCATATATATCCTATGTACAACTTTTAGGAACAAAATCCTATTTTTCCACTCAACCTTCTTAAATCTCAGCTGTCTTTCGCCACCTTGGAACAAGTGCTTGTACACCCGCAGGTTAAAAACTCGGGACTAGTATTGTTCAGACACGTTTTCGCAACTGCCACCATCTTCGGACATGGTGCCACGAAAGTTGTCCTTCAGTTTGCTAAAAATATGGTAGTCTGAAGTTGACAAATTATGACAGTAAAGTTCGGTGTGGCAACACAATCCAACCCAATTTTGTGGCGGCTTCTATACTTCGCAGACTGACGTGCGGAAGGAAATTGTCATGCTGGCACACAGAATTTCAGCCACCTTCCTAGAGTTCGAACTAGTGAAAACGTGAACGAAGCTTTGTTAATTTCGCCACGCATGCTTTTGAACTGACTGCGGTTCTTGTAGGCATGATGGCCAAACGAATAAACCCATGCAACTCGCATGAAGAAGTGACAGCTGTGTACTTCTTCTTCCAAGTGAAATTCGCAAGATGCCACGCCATCAGTTGTACTTTTGTTTTTTGTTTCGAAGTGGCGTTGCCATGTTTCATCTGCCACTACATTGTGAGCGAGTAATTTGTTTCCTACAGCTTCAAATCATGCCACAAATTCTGCACAAATATTTTTACATTGTTCCTTGTGTGAATCTGTCAGTTGCCGCATGACACCCGTAGCCGAACTGTTCCAGTATTTTGCACACACTTCCTTCGCCAGCGTCCAGCTAGAATGACAACTGTTTCAAACCTACACGCATATCTGCCATAATGACGTTGTTCACTCTCTCAACAATGTCGTCTCTCTGCGCTGAGTGTGGTCTGCCTGTACGCGATGAGTCGAGGACAGCAGCATGTCCACCTTGACCATATAGACATACCAGTGACTAACTGCGCTTCAGTCAACCGCATCACTGTCAAACACTTCCTACAAGTGTTTGCGAATATTTCCTCTGTCTGCTTGTCGCACAGCAAAATCTCAACTACAGCACGTCGTGTCTGACACATGCATATGATAGCCGCCATTTTAAACGAATATTGCACCGTTTGTGGAGAGTGAGGAACATAATTACGGATATAAGAGCGAATAAGATTTTCATGAAGATTCAAAGAAGTAAAGCTTTGAAACAAAGACTTTTCTGAAAAAGAAAAAGAGCGTATGTCTTGGAGTGATCCTATGTCTTAGAGTTCATATCCATTATTCTCTTTCCAGGTGCATTCGCAAAATTGCGAAAATTCGCTATCAGCTTCGTCAAGTCTGCCTGTCTGTCCGTCCGTCCGCATGGAACAACTCGCTCCCACCCGTTGGGTTTTCATGAAATACGATATTCGTGTGTTTTTTTAAACACTGCCGAGAAAATTCAAGATTTATTAACATCTGAGAAAATAACTGGCACTGTACCTGAGTACCTGAAAGCCTATGTACGTTTATGATAATATCTCGCTTAATTCTGCTCAGAATAAGAAATGCTTCAGAAAGCTTTGCAGTCGATATCGAAACACACAAGTTATGTTCAATGATTTTTTTTTTGAAAAATCGTGCTGTTTATGAGATACTATGGAAATAAACGGTACAGCCGGACGGGCTACATACGACAATATAATAAGGCGCATGCGCTTTGCATGCTGGATAACAAAAGCTACAGACATACGCTGAGAATGTATGATTTTTATTGCTTTTCCACGGCAAAAATGGTTACGGGAACGTGCCACAATACGACGTTATATGTACATTGCCTGTCTTTGTTGATGCTGCCTGCGGCGATCGTCATTTGGTTCATAGTTTAGCAGTCTTATCTCTTCTGTTGAAACACTAATCAAACCTCGGTTACAATATGAGTTTCTTTTTAGGGTAGCCCATTGGTCCAAAATTCTATGCAAAGATTCTTAATGTTATGAAATTGTAACAGACGTTTAAAAATACAGGAATACCATAGTATCGGAAAGTGCGTGTTCATAAGGCCAGTATAATTGAAATTCCGAAGATCTTATTGGATTTCTAGCAATAATGTCAAAATCACTCACCTTCAGAGAAACTGAAATTCACAAAGCATAGAAAACCACGACAAACGTTCGCTCACGAATGCTGAACGAGGAACCTTCACTGTTGTATCATTCATACGAGATGTAAGAAATTTTCAAAACCGAAGCCGCACGGTGTAGAGCAGAGAAGACCCTGAACTCTTGTTACCAGCTTGGTCCATACCGGGTCTTTATCCTTCAGAAGTACAGACAGATACTTAATTTCCTGCAGCAAAGCTTGCCCCAGTGCCAATTTTTCCACCACAAATTCCACATTACCGACCGGAGATCGAACCCGTTCATCTGTGGTAACAGACTGGCGAATATTTGCATGAGTATTTCAGGACTGATGTAAAAGTACTCGTAATTTTCTCTGCGAAGCTCACCGATATTCAAAACAGCATTCTTTTCCTAAGCTTCGTCTGTTTGGTCTTCCGATACAACTTGCCTAGCATTGTAACGAAGTTGAGTATGGGGCACTGGTGGAATAATGTTCATCCAAATTATGCATAAACCTGCAGTTCGCGCCGCACACCGAACACAACTCTTTTCCCTAGGGAAACCCAATCGGTTTATGCTGCTGACGGTAAAAACTGTTGCGTGAATTCAAACTTCCGTAGCGACATACATTAGATCTGCGCTCTTCTACGATTTTACGCAGCGTACAGTGGTAATTCCTCACCGACTTTTCGGGACAAATTATCGGTTCCATCTTAAAGGGTCAAGCAATCACAAAGACTTGAACTGCTTGACCTTTAACCTTTTAAAGCCTAGAGGTTAATGTTCTAACCATGAGTTTTAACGGTAAATAATCATACATTCTGCCCACATAGTATTTATATGTTTTGTACGTATCTCAGAAAAGAAAAGAAGTTTTGTTGTGTAGTTGACACACATTAATTTTTTTGTTGTGGTTTCCTTTGTTTTCTTCCTAGCATTCTTATATGTACTGTATGTTAGTCATAAGCTTAATTTTATCATGCTCAGTTCTCGTCTCTCTTAAGACAAGGCATGGGAGGAATATAATTTCCTTCTATTTCTTTTTGTTTATAACTGAACGCGTTAAGTGTTTATCGCGCGAGCAGTAGTAACGCATGTAACAGTAGCTGCTTTGTTCTGCAGCAGCAGTCTGCTCTGTATCTCGAACAGTGACTGAGCAGCAGAGAAAGAAGCTGGACGGTCAGTGAGTGTTAACGGTAATGAAGAGCCCGCTGGCGAGATTTCTCACCAATACAGTTCAGTTGTAACTGCAATTATTCCCTAATTACGCACAATAAAGCTCCAGTACACTCTACTTGGGGATTATTGAGACTGTGTGCGGCCTGCCCGACTCCCCATCTTAACCTGAGTTCCGAGCTCCGTCCCTCCTGGGAACAACATCCGAGATACGTTCCTTCTCGGGTCCGCAACGGATACAACAGTTTTTCCTATACAGCATTAAGTGATTGGTTTTTATAGCTGAGAAGAGAAGTGTTTACTGCGCGGTACGGACTGAATCTTTAAATAAAATGGATTAGATTTCGTCCTTAAATGTTTCAAGATTGGACCGATAGGGTGTCTCAAACGTCGGTATGGAATTAACATTGTACGTTGTGCACAAACATAGAAGGGCGCAGATCTCGTAAAATGTGTTATTTACTTTCAGAAATGTGTGAAGCACATAAATACACTATGCGGGAAAATTCTAATGTGTACTATTTTGGTAAACTTCGACAAGAGCTTATATGCCACCATTTTCCCTCCATCTCTAGATGTAAACGACATTTTGGTATTCATTATTAAAAACTCCCAACCCTCATATAAACTATTTATTTAAACATGTTTGTGTCCAAAGATAAACGTCTAACGGTCTCCGTCGTTTACCTTCTGGGTTCTTTTCTATCCTCTTCTCTTCTGCCATGTTTTGATTTAATTTTCGTGTGGGTCGTTTCTCTGGGCTACTGAATTGAAATGTGCTACATAGCTAAAGGGCTTTCTAAGTCTCAAAGCCTTCCGTAGATGTGTTATTTCAAAAGATTTCTCATACACTTCAGTGCCCAAACTGCAAAAACGTACCGCATCTATGGTAATAACAGCTTTAAGGATTGTGTTTTTATTTAAAAAATTCAGATTATATTTCATGAGTGACAACTCTCACACATTCTTTATGCAGTGCCTGTTAATATTATAATCCCAAACCACATTCATTATACTTAATTTGAATTAAGTTCATTTAGTGAAAACGTAAGTATGAGGGCCTGGTCTGTCGGCTTTCGAAATTCGGAGATGTGCATTAACACTTTAAAACTTATAGATAAATATAAGATCCGGCCATTTCAACAATAAATCACCGCACGTTGTCAACACAATTTTTGTGTCATCCCTATGATTTTTGCAGTGAGCCATCCATTTTTTATACAGCATTCACCGTCTGGTCTTTTTAAAGGAAGCCGATTCTTCTCTGTGAGGTATAGACTGTATATAAATAAAGGATATTCTTTCTTCTTCAAAGGGTCACACATACTAGCAACAATGTGTCGATGTGTGTTGATTCATCGTATGACACACTTTCACTAAAATCGAATTTAAATTTTTCAGTCAATAACAGCTTATCTCTGTAAGTGGTCACATGACACGAAACGCACACCTTGTTAACCTTTATCGTGCCAACGTGGAGAATATGGTGAGATCCTAATAATGCCAGCAAATGGCAGATGGGATTTAATTGGGCCTTTAAAGGGTTAAACTATTTAACTTCTCTTAAAACGTTTTTCGATACGGTACACGTGTCGATACGGTATACGTGTAAGTATTAAAAATGTAATATTCTGTGTAGCAACACTCATCTTAATTGCGTGTATCAACAAATTATTCGCTTTAAAATGAAAGATGTTTTCCCTATGTATTTCTTGCAGGAATATGGCGGAGAATAAACAAATTCGATTTCAGTGCATTAAAGGCAGAAATAACGAACGTCTTTTCGTCAATTAATTAGCACACCAACTAATGCATATAGGTAAAAAAAATTTTATATTAAAACATTTAAAATCGCTCAAACATGTTTCGATCCTAAGACCATCTTCAGGGAGCTACACTGTTCCATACTACGGTCTATTGACAGGGTGCTGTGGCAGCAGACATGCTGCCACAGCACCCTGTCAATATAAGGTAAATTAATCAGTGAGTGTTTTTAAAAATGTGACCGTAGTATGGAACAGTGTAGCTCCCTGAAGATGGTCTTAGGATCGAAACATGTTTGAGCGATTTTAAATGTTTTAATATAAAAATTTTTTTATGTATATGCATTAGTTGGTGTGCTAATTAAATGACTCTTCGAAATGCACGATGCAACGATAAAGAAAGTCTTTTGGTTTTCGTGGGAAGACTGGTATACGTGAATTTGTTTTCAACACATTCGGGAATTGAAATGTTTAGGGGAAAAATATGTTGTGCATAAAAAACAAAGCACTTCGTTCCTTTCCAAGAAGTTTGTTAAAAAAAAATCCTTCCACTCACGTAGTTACGTACACTTAGAAAGGGTAAAGTGATGGTAATCTACAATTTATTCTTCTTGAGATCATTGACTCTTGAACATGACGGTAAAACGCTTCTTCATCACGCTGAGGAATCTAACACAATTACATTCCAGAACACCTGAATCCAGCTTCTAATTCGAAATTAATTTCGGTCTAACTGGAAGACTTGGTGTACGTCATAAAAATAGGTGACACAAGTTGGTGAAAAAAAAACTGAGATTTAATATAGGGTAACAAAAGGTGGGATTTGGTCTTGAGACACTTCGAATGAATATCAGATTCAGTAAGGAGAAGAAAACTTGTTCAGTACCATATTAAGTTTTCTCTCAGTCAACAGAAACCTGTCAATTAGAAATGCAACTGAAGACTAAAACTTGGAAATTAAATTTCTGTTACTTCAATAGTGATTCCGCACGTTTCATTACTTTCTTGACATGACATGCGCCCTCAATATGATTCCTTCCGCTCGCAAACCTCCATTGGCAGCATCTAGTAAATGCGGTAGGAGACCTTAAGATTTCGCGAAAGGCACGTCGAATGTATTTACGAACTGACTAGTTGACTACAATATTAACAGCCTATCTTGCTAGACAAAACCTCTCCAGAGAACTTACATCGACAAGCTGGGCACATAGCCTAAGCAAAGTAAATAAAATAAATGCGAAGGATGTAATTTGTAAATTGAAGGTATTATGATGCTAAGATTCACGCATCATTTCTATGTATTTCCGACAAGTTTTCACACTGAATATTACGCTAAGGTAAGAGTCATAAAAATTCGGCGATTTCTGTTTATCAAAAGCCTGAATTTAATTCAGCAGGATTTAAAAAACGCTAATCCAAAAATAGTGCAGGCTAGTTTAAAAAATTTTATTCTCTTAGTTAAGAATGAATTTTATTACACGAAATACACTGGTGGGGGATGTCTGAATTACTCTTCCCATCTGTACTTCCATTCATTCCATGATAGCTACACTGAAGAGAGCAACTAGAAAATGCACAATGACGCGCGTCAATGAAAATTCTCACACGCTGTTTTTCATATTATTAATTCACTGGTAGTACAGATTCAGGCACTACAGCTATAAACATCCAATGCTACTTAGTTAGCATTCCCCAAATAAACATGTTACCAAAAGAGTTTAAAAGCTTAACGAAACCCAAAGAATATCCGACAGCCTCAGGATATCTTGAACATTCAGAATATCTCAACTACATCATAAAAAGCCGGTCCCAGTGGCCGCGCTGTCTAAGACGTAGGTCTATGGCCGATCGCCTGATGAGAACGTGGGTTTGAATCTCACCGGGGGCATGGATGTCTGTCTGCTGTGAGTGTTGTGTATTGTCAGGTAGAGGTCTCTGCGTCGAGCTGATCACGCGTCCAGAGGAGCCCTACCGACTGTGATGCGTCGTTGTGTGTGATCTAGAAACCTCGTGAATGAAGAGGCCATGGCCCAATGGGGGCTGTTGCGCCAGACACAAACAAACATCGTAAAATTCGGATGTGTTCTTATAATAAAAGCAAACAAGATGAACTGTTTCTCAACTCTATTTTGGTAAAGAACTCTACATGTTTCGGGCAGACTTACTGTCCATCATCACAGTCTTAATACTGTACACACAGCAACTGGTATTTATCATACTAGTTATGTTGACTGCCTGCTAGCTAGGTCGGGATAGTCCCCGACCTAGCTAGCAGGCAGTCTACGTAACTATTATGACAAATACCAGTTGCTGTGAATAGAGTATTAAAATTCTGATGATGGACAGTAAGTCTGCCCGAAACATGTAGAGTTCTTTACCAAAATAGAGTTGAGAAACAGTTCATCTTGTTTGCTTTTATTATAAGAATATATCACGATGCACGACCCTCTGAATGTCACATTCGGATGTATGTTACAACAGGGCTGTTCTTACAGTTGTGGAATTGAAAGATAACAGTGATTCTTCTCGCTATGAAGAAAGCAAGAGGCATCTAAGCTTCTGTCGGCATTTCAGCTTCAGATTTTACTGGAAAAAATGTATCAGGTTGTAACTCATAGATTTTAACCGTCATGATTTAAACATTCAGCGAAACGCTAATTTCACAACATCCATCTGTGGCTACAATACGTATGGTTTAAAATAAAGGCTCATCTCTAGAAAACATAGTGAGTGGCCTATTCATTGGGTAAATGTTTTATGTTCGAGGTCTTTTGAAATGTTTCGCAGCAACGTAAGTTTTGACGGTGAGAGGTTGTTAGCACCTCGCCCGAAACAAAAATTGCAGAACAGCCACTTGTCTGTCCGCGACTGCATTTTCAGTACATTTGCAGCTATCCACTATGTGCGATGACCTGATGAAGCTCCATTTCGCGATGACAGGGATCCACTTACAGCGGGCGGGCACTTGTGAAAGTGGTAATGAACCTTCAGGTTCCATAAAATGGGGGGGGGGAGTTTGTTTACAAGCTGAGGAACTGTTAGCTTCTCAGCTCGCTGCTCCATGGAGTTAGTAACTGTTTAAGTGTATTAATATAATGTGGATTAGAACGAGAATATTACGTGGCTGTGTGACGTGACAATATCACTTCTAACACTGACATAATTCTCTTGTGTTGGAGTGATGACTGAACCCAGGGAAGTAGAAGGTGATTTGTGGCGCTCTGGCGGCAGTGAGTCTAATAACGGCAGCAACGTGGGATGCGGCACTTGGAGTAAACGGTTAACAACATTTGGCTAGTATGAGCTACAATCATCTATAGTGTCGATAAGTTTCATATTTGCCACATTACACAGCATAGCATATAAAACTGACATATTAATTAATAACAGTAATTCAAGAAGACGTCCAGTTTCATAAAGTACCGTTGTAAAATAAATCGCAGAAGTTTATATAACTTATTTCTGCATTACAAATCACATCAATATTGCCACATCAGTTTTCAAGAAGTTCAGCGAATGTTTTTGCTAGGCACAAGACGCCAATGACCATAGTTTGTGCGGCTGCCTCAGCATTAATAATGTAGCGCACTACAGTACCAAGATGAACAAAACATCAAGTCTGTGAAAAATTCAGAGGAAAATTTAGTCCTCTGCATCCAGTGCTTTGAGACAGCGCATTTTCGCCATAAATAAACAATGCAAAAGAAAACTTAATGTAAAGCAAAATAAAGTAAAATATTTATGATTCGAATATGTTCACTCGACCTGTATGTTACCTACCGACTATTTCATGTGTTCAATAAGTTAACGTGTAAAACAGTCGCGATCTGTACATACATAATGACGACACTAGTTTTCAAGAGATGTTTTTTACCTGATCACATTGGCAAGAAAGGAAGAGAATTTTCACGAATGAGTGAAAACTAACCACTTTCGCAGCATCCTTAAGTTCGTTGTAAAGCACTTAAATTCATCAGGAAGTGAGGAATGCAGTATGTAGTTGCTTGTAACAGACCTCCATTGAGATCTCCACACCTGGTTTGCCCTTGCGCAGAATCATACCGTAAGTGAAATATAAAACGAAACGTAACATCATGAGTTTTACCGTGAGGTGTTGTTAGCACCTAGCCGTAAAACCTCCAAGCTGGAGAACCAACCCTTGTCGCCTGTATGCCACTGTTTGTTGAATATATTCGCAGCGACCGTCCACATCTGGAGGCCGTTCTTCGATCCGCAAACTGCCGACTCCAGATGCTGTGGTGATAGGGACATCCCCCACCCCCTTATCATAGCTTGTTGCAAGAAGCATCATTAAATTGTTTCGAAGTGTTGCTACATAAAAAACTGAAGAATGCACGCAATTAGAGATCACGATATTGCATTAAGAGTGCAACCAGAAAAATATTGACACGGTGATTGTAACAGACTGCTACTCATTGTTAATGGCGGCACCTACATGTGATATTGTTGTCTGCGCTTTACATTGCCTTCCATAATACGAACTTCGATTAGTATGGCAGAATGACTGATAAAGTAATCTCGTGGGTTTGCGTGTTTACAATATACTGCGAAGTATGAATCTTGCATAAATGTATAGGATTAAAACTAAATCAAAATGAATAACAAAAATTCAATTTAGTTTTTTTTTTATATAAACGTGCTGATTCAACAGCCAAACGGCCAATACGAGATACAGCGTACATATAAACAAAAATAACATGGGCAATAAACGGGACATATACGAAACAACCAACAGATACATAAATAATGTATTAGGAACCTTACGAATTAAAACAGAAAATAATAGTAGATTTGAGTGAAAGTTTGCCTTTTGGAAGTACTTACTGGAACAAACTGAAAAGTCGCAATGATACACATGACAGAGGGACTGTTTTTAAAATAAAGCAACGGAAAATTGTGGAACTCCGAGCTGGAACCCGAAGACCAGTAACGTCCATGGAAGGCGGGCAACATTTAGCACCCCACAAGAACCAGCATAAAACCTGCGTTAAGTTGATTCTTTCTCAGGGGGAAAGTAAGGAAATTAAGGAGTAGAAGGGGATTAGCATAACTGTAGCCTCCAGTGTACGAAAGAACAGAATCTACTATAGCCAACAGCTACAAATTTACGCTGAATTGGCTCCAGAATTTTATTGTAAGTAGAGACAATTGAATTTTATACTAAAGATGCCTGCACTAAATATTAAGTTCTGTTGACCATGCATCTCTAGATAATCTTGTAAATGGAACCAAATGGGTGTACAACATTCTCAGTATATTTCGTCAATTTTATTTATAACCTCTACATGTTTCGGACCTCTCCAGGTCCGAAACATGTAGAGGTTATAAATAAAATAGACGAAATATACTGAGAATATTGTGCACCAAGTTGGTTTCATTTACAAGATGCCTACACTAATTAAGATATAACAAATAAAACATATAAAATGAATAATTGTCACAGCATTTACAGACTAGGAGGATAATACATTCATAATATCACTCTGCATTTTCAGCTTCAAAGGAAAGATTTACACCAACAACACTTAACAGATATTCAGTTAAAGTATCTACGTACTGGTTGTTACCCTTTACGTGGTGTTAACTATATAATTGTACAATGTATATGGTGCGGGTTTTCCCCCGAAGATGGCTACTTGCTAGCCAAAAAGTGTAGGAAATATTTTAAAAAATGTACGTTTCAAATACGTAAAGGTGCTATGGGGGTATTAATTAAATACATACTGTATATCCGTTGAACCTCTCATTCGCCTCTGTGTTTCATGTGGCTAACACTGGACATCACTTGACACTAAACTCCTATCCGCCAGTCACATCATTCACCCCCTCCGTAACATGTAAACTGTAACTGGAAGCACGAATTTTCCAGAACTCGATGCCTTATTGCCTTTGAAGCTTATACCCGTGCTAGTTGCTAGAAATCCAATAAATTAATTGTTGTATTTGAATAAAGGTTGACCAACTAGATGACACTTGCTTTATTATATATTGCTCAACATGTTTCAGACGTTAATACGTCCATCTTCAGGAGCTAGCGAGTACTTGTTGTGTTGTGTAGGC
>Ga0123352_10007934_pt1 | contig 16469 bp, 8 predicted proteins | sample TergutLab28metaG_FD_89700 | JGI IMG/M metagenome (GOLD analysis project Ga0123352, IMG submission 89700) | Labiotermes labralis P1 segment gut microbial communities from Petit-Saut dam, French Guiana - Lab288 P1 | ecosystem: Host-associated > Arthropoda: Insects > Digestive system > Gut ... | reverse complement strand
TAGGGGGGGGGGGGAGTGGGTGGGTCATGTGTTGATTATTGCTCTTTTAACAAAGGAGCCTAAAGAGAACGTAAAAAAAGTTTTTTTTTTTTTTTTTTTCTCATAAATTATTTTAATTTACAATTGAAAAAGACCATTAAAAAAAGTAAAATTTCGGGGTAAAAAATTTATTAATTAGGGGGGGGGGGGGGAGTGGGTGGGTCATGTGATGATTATTGCTCTTTTAACAAAGGAGCCTACAGAGAACGTAAAAAAAGTTTTTTTTTTATTTCTTGTCTCATTAATTATTTTATCTTACAATGTGAATAGTACATTCAAAATAGTACATAATCAACCATTCCTGGGCCTCAGTATAAAAATAGGCGATATAGTATAACATAACACTGTAGTGCCTTCACGTGCCGATTGTTGCGATGTAAATGCAACAATGAGTAACGTTGAGCTACGAACCACTGTCAACAATATAAGAGTATTTATTGTCCCACAAGAATGTTTTTATGGCAAATTGATGTCGCCGGTAACTGTTACAAACTTCGTAAATCTTCATGTAAAGTGCCCCATATTTTTGTCCGATTTTAACCAAATTTTTGTGTTTCTCGACTGATATTCATCAAAGTCCTCAATATAAAATTTTACGGAAAACCATCCAGTGAGCCGCTCTTGTCCACGTGGACAGACGAACGTGACGTAACCAATAGGCGCTTTTTGTGACAACGCGAAATCTTTCTTTTAGCTTTTTTAAACTCTGTTTCCCACTGACCAACCTAGCTAAATCTGCAGCCCAGTACTTCATTATTCGTCTTACCATTCGATGCTACACATCCTGACCTACCGATGGCGTCGTTAAATGAATCATCAATAAAATAACTATACTCCTACGTCAGTGCCACTGAAGAGGCAGAGAACTACGTTACCGACTGTTGCGCCTATAGACTCGAATTTGCGACTGTGGCATGTGTTGATGCTGCAGGCAGTGGATTGGCGCCACGCATGTGTCTAATTGTTTGTGGTGTCCTGTCATGGAACGGAGGCTGACAGCAAGTGACGCAGTAATGAAAAGCAGGTGAGTAATACCGCCATTAGCATCCAGTCCTGTTTTTTGTCGCGACCTCAGCCCCGCAATAATGTCATAAGAGACTCCGACGAAGAAGGTGGATATGTAGAGCGTTTTGTATCTGCAAGCGTATACGAAGTTGAAGGCTGTAATTTCAGTGTATCACACGTGCTTGTCAGTTGTTCTATTAAGGAAGCGACTAACGGAATTGTAAAGCATTTTACGTTGAAAAGTATATAGACTTTTGAATGAAGGTGTGCAAAATGAAACCCATCAATCAGACGACTCTGACAGGAGAACATCTAAATATTACACACCCAGGAACGAAGACTGAAGAAGAGCTAGCGCCGGCCACTTAGACGAAACTAATTCTTGCACCTTCAAGTTAGAAGCTGAAGTCAGCCATTTACTGCGAAGAGTTCGCACCAGTCCGCTAAACCGCTCAATGAAACTTGTAATTTACTGTCTTTTAAACCCCAAATGTCACGTTGTGAAAATCTATTTCGAAATCCTCGCTAAGAGTCTCTATCGAAAGCGCTGTCCATGACATGCTATATTACTGGAAACAAATGTAGCAACAGCGGAGGACTTCCTTCTGTTAGAATAATTGCGGGAGACTTCATTATCTAGGGGGCATTGTGGTAGGTTACACCTATACCCGATACATCGAACTGTTCCCAGGAACCCGATATTAAATTCTTTTTCAATACCAACTGGTCGTGGCTAGAGACTACGTGGTTGCCATGTCGCCAGTGTATTCTTAGATGTGGTGCGAGTTGGTATATGTTTAGAAAAACATGTCAAATGCAGCTGGCCGAAGCGGTAACGTCTCTGGCTTATATTCCGGACGTACCGAGTTCGAACCTCTACCGAGACACCGACTACCCTGATTGGTTTTTCGTGACTTTTTATCAGTCAGTCCTAGCAAATTCAGGAATAATATTGTTAACTAGATCATTTCCGCTTGTTTCCACATCCCTCCTAATTAATTTACGTGTTTCTACTCAGTAACCCCATAAACTCTGTTTCCCACGCTGTCGCTTTTTGACGGCGATGCGGCGCTCTCACAAGAAAACCGTTAGATTCAGATCTCAGAGTATTTTACTTTTTCCAGTATTGGTACGTCAATTTGTCATAAGGAAACTGTCATACAGGTGTAGTTACAGGGACTAGGCTACTGGATGAATATTTCAGTGTACGAATCCAAGTAAGGCCAAGAGGTTTTCCTCTCCACCAAAACGTTCCGACCGTTCTGGGGCCCAAAACCAGCCTACTACTCATTGTGCGCCGAGTTTCTTTCCCGGAGGTAAAACGGCCGAGGCCTGAATTTGTCCAATCGCCTCCACGTCGTACCAAGTTTGAGAATGAGTGGAGCTATACCTACAACGTCCATATACGCCTTCATGCCGTGGAAAGGGACAACCTTTACTTATAGCGTTGTAAGAAAATAAATTTTCTGGATAGGAGATATTTTATTTGGCCGCGCTGTGTTACGTTCAACCCTCTTTATGAAACATCACAAAGTTTTGTTAGCACAAAGTGCACAAAGTAAAGGCACGTTCCATTTGCCCAGTCAGCGAACACAGACCGATCATACGTGTTCTTGGCAGGGTGTGAAATTGAAGGTTTTTTCCTGCGAATTTTCATTCGAAAATCCTGAGCAGTGTTACAAACACTTTGAATTAAAAAGAAATCAATATCTTTATGATCTACCAAAAGGCGTACTTTTATTAAAACACTTTCTTTCGATACGGTGAACATTTAACTAAAAACAAGAAGATTGTTTTCCGTTTCAATGTTCTGTTCTTCACTTTTACAGCACCAAATTACTATTGGCAATAAATGTGACGTAACAGACGTGGTGTATTTGGCAAATGTATGCAGGATTATTTCTTGTCCAGACTATTACACGCCTCTTCCTTTGAAGAATGCATGTTTTGATATGTGACACCACAGTTTGGTAGACACTGGCCGAATGTCGGTAAAACCTACTGTCTATACATTCGCAGTAAGATTGTACTATGGAGATGCCTGCAGCAAGTTTCTACGCATCTTCAGCCAATATCTACTATACTACAATACTCTTATCCTTACAGCCACTGCTCTAAGAGGCTCAGCATTTAGAGTTTTTTATTTAGGTACAAGTGTATATAAGGGGCACGCGGTGGCGCAGTTGGTTGAAGCACTGCGCTACAAACCGGAAGGTCGCGGGTTCGATTCCCGATAATGTCATTGGAATTCTTCACAGACTGAATCCTTCCGGCCGCACTATGGCCCTGGGATTAACTCAGGCTCTAACAGAAAAGACTACCAGGAATTTCTCCTTGGGGTAAAGGCGGCCGGTGCGTAGGGCTGACAACCTTACCATCTTCATTTGCCGACTGTCATGAAATCTGGGAGCCTCAACCTCCTGGAACCCTCAAGGCCTGTCCAGGCCTGTAATGGGATTGCTTTACCTTTTACACGTGTCTATAAAGTAAGACGCTCTGACTACATGAGATGCAGTTGCATCCAAATACGAATAGTTTGAAAGCATCACCGAATCTGTAAAATATAAGGACTCCTAAAACTTTATGTTTTCAACTAAATGACATTTGTCACTGTTGCAGTGTCGGTTCCAGTCACACTTGCTCACCAGTTACTCTGCCGGAGAGATATTGAAGCGACGGTGCCGATTATTGGCAAAACTTCATTATGACTGTCACCGATCTATACATCTTCCTTTCCCCACCGTCTGTTTAACACTGACCCCACTATTGCGGTCATCCCCTCCCACACAGCAACAAACAAATTGAAGCGGTCACCACTATTTTTCTTTTAAAAAAAAAAGGTCACCCATATTAATTCTCGCTTCACATTGTAAACTAGCCACAGCACCGGGGTAACATGTGCCGTTTCCTATACCTGATCGTTTCCTATATGATGAGCCTTAGTAGATCAGCACACTCGGCAGCCAGAGTTTAGTATCAGGGAAGGGCTTTGAGATTGTACCTCTTAAGTCCCAACCATAAATTGGATAAACTCTATAATAATCATAGGAAAAACGCGCCAAAACTCTCGGTATTACAGAAGTCTCAGTAATTAATTGTTTCTCAGCCCATAGATTGTGTAGCGTAATGTATATTATGTGTATTATATGTACATAAATCTAAATTGGTGCGTATTAAATCTACAGCTGGCAAAAAGAGATCCTGACAGAATCAGATGTATAAAATCCATTATGTGAAATTCTGCCTGTGGTACAAGCTCAAAGGAAGCCATTTTGCGACGGAAAGCATAAACACGTTATTTGGAGAATTTTGTTGAAATGTTGAATGAACATCAGTGTAAAGATTAGCGGTCAGCAGAGTAATCCGCACAGCTACTCTAACATGCAAACACCCGGCTCAGTTGCCAGTTAAGATGCCCACTTATTGAATCCCTCTCTTAATTGGTTTGTTGCTGTGACAGTAACTCAGTGGGTCAATAACATTTCAGCTAATTAAGGGAAAGTGAATTTACCAAAGGAACGGGATGATGCATCAGCAGTTTTCTAGATGTTCAAATCTTGACCGACTTATTGGCTATCTTGAGGATATTCATGGTTTCTTCAGGTCCTTCATTCAAATGTCCGGATAGTATAACGTGGTTCATAACGCGTCTTTCCATATCCTTCCAAATTTATTGTTCACCCTATTATTCCAGATAATATACTTGGGAGAATAAGTTACCTTTACCAGATAACGGTAAAAGAGCTAGATTCCGAAGGGTTGTGTATATCACACTTGCGTAAGACAATGGACATGTCCAAAGAAATATACTTGTCAAGAAGCAACCATTTCCACAGACATGCAGAAAAAAATTATCTACGTTTCGCACAATGACTGTGTATAGATGAAATTGTTGCCACATCTTCAAGGTACAAGGGGCACTAATTTCATCCACAACGGCGTCATGTTTATGCCACCCTACACGGCGTCATACACCAAAACTGGAATTTTAATCAATGACGCTATGAGATTCTCAACTATTTCATATTTATGGACACCTTCTTAAAGCAAAATTACAGAACTGTCAGTTACCCAGTTGGCATGTGAGTCGTGACCCAGAGGCAGAGAAACACCGAACTGGGAACAGCTCTGTAGCAGTAAAATACGTCATCGCATCAGGCCACTGGGTCGGTTTCGTGCTAAGTATCATAACACTTTCGGTTCATCTTGCAGCCCCAACCTCCGGAGTGACTCACTGCCACCCCATGTTATTTTCTCCCTCTCTTCCCATATTTCTCCCTGCCTCTGTTGTTTAGACTGGCACCCTCTGCAACTCCGTCACCATGGGGATAATATTTCGAGCACGAACAATGAGATGAGAAATGCATGGCAGGGGAGATGACAGCCTGGTAACAGGAGCTGATCGGGAATCAATTAGTCGATTCAAACACGAGACAAGGTACTAGCCCTCTTCCTCTTTTGACCTCATCTGGAATTTTTTAAAATAATATCATAAAAATGTAGACCCTATGCTGTTCTCGTCTGTCACTGTAAAGACACCCGCAGCTGTCCTACTCTTTGACTCGGAACAGGCCCTCTGCAACCTGTTCGGTCTGGCGAGCCTCTGGGTGCAACACTTCATCTGTTAGTGCGATGGATTCGCTAAATCTTGTAAATTTTCTCTACACCAAACAGACAAGAATTGTTACACTATTTTCTGACGCATAGTTGAGCCTCCAACTCTTTCTGAGCAAATTAATGTTCACGCAAATACATTTATCTACAGTACCTCTTTGTAACTCTTTTTCCTCTCCATGGACGACTCAAGGTCACAATTTCAGTACCCCACTAGGCAATGTTATAGCTGTTGTAACGCAGACGGTACGGTAACTACGCTATGGACTGGATAACATAGTGATCGTAATTCAATTCGCAACAGAGTTAGAGAAGTTTCTCTTCACCTGTACGTCCATAATGATTCTGGGGCACATCCAGCATCCTCTTCAGTGGATAAAGGAAGTTTTTTCGCTGCGGTAAAGCGGCCGGGGCTTGAAACTGAACATACCCCTTCTACGGTCGAACTTGTTCTTCCACTCCCAAGTATGTCTTTAAAAACTCCTCAAACAACGTCAATCAAATAGTCAGCGTCCATTTTTATCTAAGAATAGCCGGATTCGATTTTTGGTATAGACACCGCATTCTTCCCGAAAATGGCTGAATTCTTCGCAGTTTTATACATTTCTGCTAAGAAAATTGGAATAATACTTGGAAGCAACGTGCAGTTTCCTTTTGACACAGCTTTCTTCTTTCATATGTTAAACGATTAAACCATTCTATAAAATTTTGAAATTTATTTGTTGAACCTGAAACGCATTTCTTTTGACGTGACTGATAGCACCAGGATTTTACCGTTTAGACCTACCATGGCTGTCTACTAATGCTTTTTTCTTTCTTATGCTCTCAATTCTACACATGAAATCATGTATTGTAATCTAAACTGTTCTAAACAATACAGCATTTCTATTCTCAATGCCTCCTCTCATCCATCCTCCAAATTGCGCAGTTTTTCCACTTGGATTTCCAATTTGCTTTTCGCTGCGTATGAAAATTTACCTAATATTTTTTTAATTTTATGATTTTGGAACTCCAAACAATATGTCATTCAATGTTCAATAATTATTAGAAATAGTAAATTTTCCTTGTGCTTAATTAAACAATAGGCCAAGAAGAAGCGTAGAACTGGAGGTACATTTCCAAGCATTTTCGACCCCATTGCTAGATTAAGGTACGTAGTGGGTTTCCAGTTCAGGCCTTTTTAGCTCTAGAACAGAAATGGACATCAGATATGAGGCTGTGAGGTCTCCACAGACCAGCTGAGAGTTCTGGCGAAGAGAAAGTTATCGAACCTTAAGCTACATAATATCGAAAAAGACATGAATTACACGATTAGTAAATTTAATGACTGCATTATTGCCGTGTGTTTGAGATTGCGTCGTAAATAATCCTGAATAAAACACTAGGCAGTAGTAAAGATAATACATTGAAGTGGGCTGTGGTAAGTGACACTCAGTTGGTTAAGTTCTCGCCACCTGTATTTCCAGCTGACTGGCTGATGATGGACAGACATACCTACTGACTGACCAACTGTCTGTCTTGATTAAGAAAAACTTAAGACTTCTCTAAAATATTACATATACATATATATTTTAGTGATTTGTAGGTCCCTGCTGTTTGGACTGGAAAACTGACGGAAATTATGCCCCAACAAAAATTTGGAAAACCCCTTAATCAGTTTGACCAATGCGTATGGTGAATGGGTGCAGATTTTTGCATCAGAAAATACGGCATGAGTGACTCGCAAGCTTTCCATCTGGGCAAAACAAAACCAGTTTCTGAAAAGTCTTCTTGTTTTCTAAGTAATGAACAGAAGAAAAAGGTCATAACCACAGTAACATTAGGTGTAAAATAGGCGTACCAACTGCAGAGACCAACAAAAGTGTTACTTACATGTTTCTATTTGTGTTTAACTAAGAACAATGACTGTGAAACAGACCCATTTTCTCTATTGATCTTACTGAACATCTACTTGAGGGCAGTCAAACTGACGCTTTACCACTCAAGGAAAATTAATTCGGCTTAAGAATAACTGAAGGGCGCAAACCCTTGCGACGATCAAGGGAATGATTAACGTGAGATGTGCATAAGAATTCAAGTTTTAACACCAATAATATTCGAAGTATGATCTTGGGAGATACGTTAAGACGTAAGCCAGTAGGTCGGTAGCAATGTTTCGGAAGGATATACCGCTTGCTTCTTCGGGGTACCTTGAAGATGAAGTCTATATATTCCCCCCAAAATGGTGTCAAGGCCAAAGAGATTACAGTATAGTTTAGATGTCTGCTTCGACTATAATTAGGCGCTATTTGCAGAGCGTGTGTCGCAGACTGGCAGAAAGATTTCTCCTGCAACTTGGCGCAAACGAAGCTTTCGGTAATTATGTCTTAGGGCATTTAATGTCGGCGATTTAATTGCACAGGTTGTGTACCGTCAGATGGGACGGGAGCGTGACTTTAAAATGGTAGTCAGGATTTGGACTGATGGGGTATGTCCTATACCATCGTAAAGTGCCGGTTTTCTCACTCAAAGACTGCTGTGAATTTCAAGGTAGTAGTAAATAGCTCAGCTTTTGTCAAAATCATATTCAATCACTCGTAACACAAATATTCTCTACGACTGAACGAGATTACGTCTAAGAAGAATCGGATTTTGGATCATTTCAAATGATGTGTTGTTAGGTGTGTAACTAATCTTTAAGTGAAATGTACTGCCCCCAACTTCAGATAGCGTGACGACAGAAGCAGCAAACCCCCTTACTAGAATTCACGGTGTCGTGACCTAGATGACCAAAATGCAAAGTTTTTTTTCCGACAAAATCTCAAAATATAACTGACACAATTTTTTATAAGAAGCTGGTTATACTTGACGGATTGTACAGAGCAATGTCCGATTTGTTTTCCTGCCGCCAGAGACAATTGTGCTTCTACATATAAGTGTATGGAGGAGGTTTCTTCGAATTGCTAAGTCTGATTTCTTCGATCTACTGGAATGCTGAGCACCGTCAGTTGGTAGTTTCTTAACGGGCATTTCACGGAAAGAATGCCTGTTCTTCTTCAGTGGTAAGATGTCCAAAAGATATCTTGACCTTCTAAGATGAGACCGACACGCTGTTTCGAACTGTCCGTAAAAACTACGAATCAATACTGATCCACATCCGAGAAGCTCGAAGACTCACACCACAGAGAAAGCTTGAAGTCTGACATTGCTAAAGTTTTACCACAATTCATATTGTCACACATTATAATGTTGTATATTCTTATAACAATTAGGTTTCTCTGACTTATGCCGAAGAAGATTCCGATTCGATTGTCTGCTATGACACTGAGTCTGTTCACTGCGTTTCCTCACAATTTATGTCCCACCCTCCAGTCCAGTGTATGAGTAACAAAGTAAAATAACACACTCTTCCTTCCCATTGCATTCAAGAACATCCAGTAAATCACATGGGTGCTAACTGCCCCTACAACTGATACAGCGTCGTTTTAAACCTGGCACAAATACTGGTGTATAGGCTGGTGAGTGTGACAGGTCAGTTGCGGTGTTCCAGTGTTCAAATATGTCTTATGTCACCTTTGTAATTGTCCCTGATTACTGATGAGGAGGGAGATTGCTACGTGATCGGTATAGGAGAAAGGATGAAGACAGACGGGGCTGTTACGTGAAGGGATGATGAACGAGGGTCATTCTATAGTATTTTAGTGGTAATCTCCTCCCCTACTTCTCTTTTCAAGTGCTTCGTATACATAAACAATGATTTGTCCAGTCATGTCTGGTAATGTTGCAGACAGATGAATGATCCCATGCTGGCGCCTCAATGCAGTATATACATAGATGCTCCCTTGTTTTATGTCGAAGCTAATGGCGTTGAAATTGCGGCAGCTGAAGTCCCTGGTATATGTGCTTCGTTTCAGTACAGCAAACAGAGTCACAAGATGGAAATGTGCCCACCGTGAAACAGTTTTGGAGATTTCAGTCTCTTCTCCTCAACTTCTGAACAAAGAAAAAGCGAAAAAAAATAAAAATAAAATCTCAACTTAAATCAGGCAATGGCTGTAACAGCATGAGAAATTTTGTGTTAATTAAATTTATGTATGCATTTAGACTTGTAAATTTAAGTGGAAAGTAAATTCGTCTAAGAATATATCAAAAAATTTTTAAAAAATATCAATAATCTTCATTTATTTCTGGAAGACAATTATTTATTGCTGAATTCAAATTCCGAAATTTACAGAAATATACATGCAGCATATTTTTGGTTTCACCATTACGGAAGAAAATGAATTGGGCATAAATTCTGACTTTCATTCACCTCTACAATTTTGTACGGCATTTTTTCTGCTACAATAAATATTAAAGCGTTTTGGTCCAGATGCGTCGAGAAAACCATGTCCGCATTCATGTAATGTGGTTGCTCAAATTTTCGTATTTAGACACAAAGCTGAAGCAATTCGACAAATTTTCATGTAGATGCCCAAAATTAAATGCCGCAAAAATTTGCTCAAACGTTTTGGAGTTTTTTTTTTGTGGGTATCGGCAGACGAATTTGTGTAAAAATAGGCGCTCCTCAAGTTTGTAACGGAACCTCAAAGTGTGGACTTCATTCTACATTATTATCACGAATGTCAAATTTCTGTAGACACAAAGTTGCAAACAGCAACACCGAAAGTCGCGTTCTTGCAATTTTTCGGAATTATCTGTTTTCAAATTTTTTTCAGGAAATATCATGACTTAATTTTGTGTTTTTACTCAGTTTCATTAACCGCGGTGGCACAGTGGTTAAGGTGCTGTGCTACAAACCGGAAGGTCGCTGGTTCGATCCCAGCTGGTGTCAGTGGATTTTTCATTAACATAATCCTTCCGATCGCACTATGGCCCTGGGGTCAACTCAGCCTCTAACAGAAATGAGTACCAGGAACATTTCCTGGGGGTAAAGGCGGCCGGTGCGTAAGGCTGACAACCTACCACCATCCTGCGCCGTTGTCATGAAATCTGGGAGCCTTAAATTCCTGGAACCCTCTGGGTCTGTCCAGGCCTGTAATGGGACTGCTTTAACTTTTACTCTGTCTCATTAAACATTTACAATAATATAATGGCTTAAATTAGAGTACAGCTGCTTCCTTCCACACCCTTTACATTTATAGCCTAACCCTCCAACCTCCCATAATCTAAACTGCTAAAATTGTTGTTAAATAAACTCACAATACTTTTCAAGAAGCGCAAACAGACATCATGTTATTGTAGTGAGAAGCATGTTAATTCTTAGGTATATTCATAAAATTGCCAAAAGCTACTATTAGCTTCAAACTGTCTCTTTGTCCGTCCGCATGGAAGGATTTTCATAAAATTTTATATTTTTGCGAAATATTTCGATAAATTTTAAGTTTTATTACTATCTTGTCGAGAATAACGTGTAGTTTACATAAAGACCTAAGTATATTTATTATATCTCGCTTACTTCTTCTTAGAGTGAGAAACGTTTCAGACAAAATTTGTACAGAAAACCAGAACATATGTTTTATGTTCAATAGGTTTTTCCGAAAATCTTGCCATTTATGAGATAATGTGGAAAAAGGATGTACAGCCTCGCAAATCATACGTGACAATATAATCAGGCCCACGCGATTTACGCGCTGGATAACTAAGCTACAGACACGCTCAGAATATGTGTTGTTTATTGCTTTTCCACGTCAAAAATGGTTAAGCGAAGACGCCTCAATGATATGTCTATACTTGTATTGCCTGTCTTCTTAAATCGTTAGTTAAAAATTACATAGAAAAATGTTTCATATAAATATTGTAGGCATTAATTATAAAATTGTGTTTTTTTAGAAAATCGTAATAAATAATGTAGGTGAAATTAACAGTCAGGCGTTAATAATCTTTAGGTGCAACATCCCCGTTGTGTTATAAACAATTAGGGAGGGGGTGGGGTACGTCAAAACACAACTGTCTTGTATCCTATTTATTATGCTGACGACGACATGTTTCGGCCACTGTGGGCCATCTTTAGGTCACAAAAATATATGTAGAGCAAAACTATACAGATTATTATCATAGTATAGGTGCATATTCTGTACACATTTCTGTGACCTGAAGATGGTCCACAGTGGCCGAAACATGTCGTCGTCAGCGTAATAAAAGGATTCAAAACAGTTGTGTTTTGACGCACCCCACACCCTCCCTAATTAACAGATAAGACTCACAGCAGATGTGCATAAATTAGAAGCACCTATAAAAAGTTTAGTTAGAAAATATTATGGGATTATTTAAATTTTGAAACCTAGTCACAGAGAACATAATATTCTTAAAACAAGTCTCAGACAAACAGTGTTTTGAGGTCACGGATTGGAAAGAGTGATTTATTAGGGTCCTGCAATGGGGTTTTATGATGTTAAATTCCATATTCCATAGAAGGCAATAGGCCTAACTCTATTTATAAACTGAGCGAACACTCATTTTATCAGTAAAGGACCTGTAATTTGGAAAGAGGTTTGCTTATAACGTGCAAGGGACGTTTCATTGAAGCACCGTGTTGCCTGTATATTATGCACGCAATCATACTTAGGGTTTGCTCGAAGGCTATACACGAACTGGCTACGTTCACTGATCACGAAGGTTTCTGACGATACGACTGACACTCTGTTTACATAAAACAGCAGCACATTATTGTAGCGTGTAACACTCAATATCAGTGTCATGAATGTCAAGAGTGGACGCTGACGGTCTACAGTTTATTTGTTTCAACGTTAAGTTGGCATCCTGTTTACTTAGACGAAAGAACTATGACGTGACTAGGGCACATTTCGTACATGTGTTTAGTAAAAGGAATCTGAACACTTCAGTCTGTCAACATAAAGAGATTCTGGAATATGACGCCGTGTACTTTGTCACCTAACTGGCAAACTACACTGTCCTTGACGCTGTTAAAATTGATACTAACCCAAGACAGAGTCTCAGACTTCATGTATTACGCATTACATTTAAGAAGATAACTAATAAATTATTCGGCAATGTGGCCGAGTTTTAAGTATTTGTTAAGGGCAGAAACAAATCACATCAAGGACTCTGGGAAGGCTGGATCCATTCCAGTGGAAATTCTTCATAGTGTTTTCTTCTCTTTAAGCGTGTTAAGGTAAGATACATAAAATTCAAATATTTTTTTGTATAGGGTTGTAAAACATATTTTCTTACACTAAAGGGAAAGCATAGGGTGAAGGTATTTGAAGCCCAAGTACTGAAGAATATTCGGGGAGGGAGGAGAGAGAGAGAGAGAGAGAGAGAGAAGAAATGATATGAAGATGGAGAAATTTGTGCGCGAAGGAGTTTTATAAGTTTTATTTTCCACCAAATAGAGTTTTGATGATAAACTTAAGGAGGTTGTGATAGACGGAGCATGTAGCAAGGACGGGAGAGACGTAAAATGCTTAAAGAATTTTAGTCACAAGAACTGAAACAGACTATTTGGGAAAACAAATGTAGGTGGGCGTATGATGTCAAAAAGAATGTTAAAGAAACAGGCTAAGATGTTGTGGAGCATCCTGTAGCAGTTCGTAATAGCGGAGATTTACAAGCCTTTATAAACATGGCACTTAATTTTTGACTTAACATAAAGCGGAAACTTGACCAGACGAGCGTGTTTTGGGGTCTCAAGGAAAATTCTTTCTTTCTTCGTTTCTTTCAATTTTTCTTATTTTGACCTCTTGTTACATGCTCGTTGAAGGTACAGAGGGTTATCCTTGTACCTGATCACATTCAAGGACACACACATACACAATCGGTAGGACTTCTCTGGACGAGTGATCGGCCCGTCTCAGACACCTCTGCTTGACAACACACAACACTCACAACAGACAGACATCCATAGCACTGGTGGGTCTCAGACCTAAAATACCAGCATGCGAGCGGGTGGAGACACACGCCTTAAGGTGGGTCCACGCTTGTAACGTTACCGCGTAACGTAACACCGTATCGTGACAGTGTGAACGGGGCTCGTGACCGCGTAACGTATCAAAAGTTGGTTACGCGGTCACGTTACAGGCTTGTGTGTGGACGTGCAGCGTGACGCTGCACGTCCACACTTACTCCGGCAGTAACCGTATCATCTCTTTGATGTGACAGCCAAATACCGACAGCGCACCGAACAAGCCCGTAACGTGACCGCGTAACCAACTTTTGATATGTTACGCGGTCACGAGCCCCGTTCACACTGTCACGATACGGTGTTACGTTACGCGGTAACGTCACAATTGTGGACTCACCTTTAGACCGCACGACCGCTGGTATCGGCCAAGGAAAATTCTGTCTTGTTGAAGAATTCTGCTACACGTGACACCACATCAAAAGTTTGATGACAGAATTATTTGTCCTCCGGCAAGCTTCCGACATACCGAGGTTATAACAGTAGCAATGCCTCGGGCCCCAGTAGAATAGCAGTGTATAGGGACCCAAAAGATTAGGCCCATCAAGGAAGTCAACAGATTAGCTGTATCGAGAGGCCCAAAAGAATAGCTCTGTCTAGGAACCCAACGTTTGTATTGGGACCCAATAGAGTAGCTATATCGAGGGACCCAACAGAGTACCACTAAGCAGGGACGAACAAAAATACAGTTATGCCCGCTTTACCTATTTTGTAAGGAAAGGCAAGACTCCGTTCTGTACTAATTATTTCAGTTCTTACCTCTGATAACTGTTGGACTGTCTAAAGGAATTCTATAAAACTGTTTGCCGAAGAACCTGTCGTTAGATTTCACTCTATTTTCCTCATTTAAAATTTATTTTCCTAAAAAATATATAAATTGCTGTTATCAGAATTTCTGTTAGGGAAGAGAAAATATTGCGGCTTAATTTGCGTCTCTGAAATTTAACGTGGCATTTAGATGGTATAAGAATGGGTTTAATATAATCCTTCTGTTTGTAGAATGGAGATAATTATCCCTATTTAGTTTTCTGGTATATTCCAATAATTACTAAAACACTAGGCCTTGTTTTGCGAAATTGCTTCTACAGAAAGTACACATATAGGAAGATGGTAAAAATGTTACTGCACGGAATATTTGGTTTTACAGATTAAATGTATGTTGACAGCTTTGCACTACTGCGATACTGTGTGTGCCGAATTTGACTTACGATTATGGGCTAACGCAAATTACACATTTAAGTTACTAGTTTAAGTAATTATACAATTATATTATTCTATTTAATGTATTTATTTGCTATGTAATTTGTACGATCTATACAAGTCTTCAGATATTTTAAGGAAAGTGTGAGTCTCAGATAAAATTCTTCGAACGATCTAATACTATGCTCCCTCCACTCCTTTAATTATACTCATAAGAGAATTAGGTCGTCCTCCCAAGTGATTTTCGTTTGGTACATTTTGGCTTTGTGGCGAGGTAGTGGAAAAGCCTTACGAGTAATTTACATTAGTCTCTTTCACTGTTCTTTAGTGGCGAAATGTTTGAGCGAATGATCTAATATGTGACTGGTCAACAAACGGCCTTGGTTGACTTACTGACTCTGAGATCAATTGATTAAATGACTGACATCCGGACTGACTGACTGACTGACTGGCTAACTGAATAAGTGACTGACTTACAGAGTAACTGAGAGACCGGCTGACTGACGGATTAAATGACTGTCACACTGATGAAAGAATGACGGACAGGCTAACTGATTTACTGACAAACGAACTATCCTGAGGCAAGGATTGCATTAAGCATACGACTCTCTTCCTAATACACTGACACTCTAACTTACGTAGGAACTTCCCAAGGGTTGATGCGTGTCTTTGTCAAAGTGCTGGTTGTCTCATTACGAAATTCAAACCCCTAATGTTTCCCCATCAGAAGCCCTACAATTTGTCCACACATTCTTCTATTCTCACGCATCTCACAAAATGCAAACCTACAAAAGAGCTGACGTTTTCCGCTTGCAGCTTAATGAGGATATTATTGCTTTTCAACACACGACATTTTAATGCATTATTATTTGTCCTTTGCAGGGAGAGACATTTGAGCGGTAGCGATAAGTTATGACAGCTGCATGCAAATCATTTGTAAACTATATGCACATCTTAGAGAATTATCGTTATCATGACAACTTTACACGTGGTTCCCCGCCTGGGTAAATTTAATTTTAAAATTTCATAAATCTTGAGGTTACCTGGCGAATGATTAGTTACTCATAATTTGTAACGATCTACAAACTCTTTCGAAGATATACAAAGAGTGCAGCTGGAATAACACTGTCTTAGGCCGACATTGAGAAAGGTCACACTCATAAAATTGTGAGACTTTAAAATTAAATGCATCATACACAAAATTCTCCTAATTTCCAGTCCTTTTTGTAATTGCTCTTATGGTCTCCAGTATTCCCTCAGATGACCACTCCGTTAGTCGCTCCTTCTTCCCACTTTACTGTGACGTTCTTTAGTGTGACATTATGTCCTTTTTGCTGTGAAGAGGTCAAGTTCTTTATTCGGTCTAAAGTCTGATCATATCCAACGCCAAACATGTAGAAAGAAAGAAAGAAAAATGGCACGCAGAGAGCGCTGAATGTGCTTTACCCCTACTCTAAACTTCTTTTCCCTTTATAGCACGTCTCAAGACATGAACCAGAGAGCATTAGATTCGCCTCACTGGAGACCAAACCAAACCTTCCTCCACTTAACCCCACCCACACCACACCCCCCACCCCCCCCCCCCCCTCCCACATTCTTTTTTTTTTTTTTTTTTCCCCTCTTTCCCACACCCCACCCTCCCACTCTTTTACTTCTATTATTATTTTTTTTTTTTTTCTTCTTTTACATTTATACAAAAATAAATATATTC
>Ga0123352_10007932_pt1 | contig 16470 bp, 10 predicted proteins | sample TergutLab28metaG_FD_89700 | JGI IMG/M metagenome (GOLD analysis project Ga0123352, IMG submission 89700) | Labiotermes labralis P1 segment gut microbial communities from Petit-Saut dam, French Guiana - Lab288 P1 | ecosystem: Host-associated > Arthropoda: Insects > Digestive system > Gut ... | reverse complement strand
GTGTTGGTTTTATTTTGTAAAGTACAAAGCCCGACGCCCCCCCGTCTGACTGGAGAAGGGGGGGGGGGGGGGGGGGGGGGGGGGGGTTGTGTGTAAAACCTCCACGCAACCCTGATGGTTTTACTTTGCGAATGTACAAATTGTGTACACTTACGTTCCCTCAGCTACATTTCGCGGAAAACCCAACGGTATTCTTTCTTTTTCATTTTCTTCCTAATTCTTTTCTACCTCCATTTCTGCGTTTCTTCCATTTGTCGTTTCTTCTGCTGTTCTGTTTTTTTATATTTTGTTTTCGTTTCTCTTCTTTTCCTTATTTATTTCTTCCAGTTGTGATATACTTCATGAAATGTAACGTATTATTACAGGAGACATGTTCTGCATCTGTCCAGCGGGATAGAGGATGTTGGCCCCATTAAGTGGGACCTAGCGCTCTGCCTGCTCTTCTCGTGGGTCGTCGTAGTGTTATGCCTTATCAAAGGCATAAAGACTTCGGGAAAGGTAAATACCGTAACACTGATTTAACATCACCGTCTTGTCAGAAGGCAGTTGCAAAACCAGGCACTCCATCCTTCCCGTGCTTACCCACGTTTCCCCCATACACATTAAGGTCTGATTTATTCAGACCCTTTTAACCAAAGTATACAATTTACATAACGTCTTATATTTCTGTGGCTTTTTTAGGGACCACCAAGCTGAAAGGTCAAAAATTCTACGTTCTGCCCGCAGAGTGCAGTGTATGTTTTTGTATGGATCTCGGAACAAACAACTTTTATTTCTCTACACAGCGTTCACTGACTGATTCTTATAACCGAGGCGGTATGTGTTTGCTCTGCGGTACGGACTGAACTTTTAAGTAGAATTTCGTTTAATTTTTGAGCGTGTTTTGCGAAATTGCGAAAAATGACTATTGGTTTCGTCACGTCTGTCCAGCTCTCCGTCCGTCCTTTTGTCCGCTTGGAACAACTCGGCTCCCACTGGACGGATTTTCATGAAATTTGATATTTGTGTATTTTTCGAAAATGTGTCAAGAAATTTAAAGTTTCATTAGAATGTGACAAGAATAACGGATAATTTTCATGAAAATTTTTGTACATTTATAACAATATTTCGCTCAGTTTTTCTTGGAATGAGAAATATCTCAGATAAAAGTTGTAGAGCAAATCAAACCACATATTTTATGTACAAGGTTTTCTTATGAGTTAATGTGGAAAAATATTGTAGGATCGGGCAGATCACATGACAATATGGCACATACGCATTTCATACTGGGTTCGTAAGACTACAAATACACATTCAGAATACGTAAGAATTATTGATTTTCCACAGTAACAATGATAGCACGAACGCTCCACAATGTTACGTTATACGCACATTGCCTGTCTTTCTCATATTTGTGGTGGATAAAATTACAGTGGAACAGGCTTTTTATTACCTCATACCTCGACTTTCCTGTGTCAATATCATTCCACCTACGCTTCCTCCTCGTCTTCGTTTTGATGCTGCTGTTACCAAAAGGACAAGACTACGAAGTCTAAGAAATTCAAAGACAACGTTGTTCCAGAAATCGGGGGCAGTAAATAGAAAAGCACTTCATTTTTTCTCCTTTAAAAGATTAAATCCTCTCTTTACCATTGTGTGTGCCTTGTCGGTCTTCACATTTATTGATATTTCCATGCTGTCTCCCAGTTGTCATACTAATGCACATAGACACTGCAATGCATCAAAGTGATTCTTAGTTGTATTTCGCTACGTGTTTGTTGTAGCGGGAAGCTTTGAAGCACAACATTTAGATCACGGTGATAATGCTACTTTGTGTCACGTATTTTTCTAAGACAAATTATAATTTTTTTGCGAAAAACGCTAAACCTCGTTTTCAACCTCATGCAGTCTTACAACAGGATTCATGCTGTGCGGATACAAATAACAGTTAAACTCACCGGTTAATTTTATTATGGCCCACAATATAACATTAATTACTTGTGAAACTTTGCCAGGAATGGAGATCTGTTATAAAGACAGTCGGACAGAAGCTGCGCCCCCATTATGCGTTCTTTTTACGTTCTGTCTGCTGCACGTGATTTGGAACACACCAGAGGAGCGAAAGCATAAAGACCTTGAGAAGAATAACTGCCATAAGCCACAATTTATAGGCTAACATTCTACTTACAGAAACTTCTGCCTTGTTTTTTTTTTAGAAAGCTTTCGTGCGGTTTGACACCGACACGCCGACACTCCGACACGCCGGCACACCGACACACCGACACGCCGACACATCGACACGCAGACACACCGACACGCCGGCACACTGACACACCGACACATCGACACGCAGACACACCGACACGCCGGCACACCGACACGCAGGCACACTGACATACCGACACACCGACACATCGACACGCAGACACACCGGCACACCGACACGCCGGCACACTGACACACCGACATGCCGGCACACCGACACGCCGACACCGACACGCTGACACCGACACACTGACACACCGACATGCCGGCACGCCGACACACTGACACACCGACATGCCGGCACACCGACACGCCGACACACCGACACGCCGTCACAGTATTTCACAAACAGTTGCAATCACTCGAATTATGTTATATCAAGTATCGCATTTAATTGCTTATTTACAATGATGAATCAGTTACATTTATCGGACTTAGAAATTAATAAAAATAGGCGATGCACTGAAGTTATTTTTATACATATTCTGTGAATCTCCTTTTGAAAACGTACGTTTGCAAAATAGCCATTACAGTACCACGTATCATTATTGGGGTTATAAAATGAACACGAATGAGGTGGGTGGGGCATGTGGCACGAATGGGAGAGACGGGAGGTGCATATAGGGTTTTGGTGGGAAAACCTGAAGGAAAGGACCATTTGGACGACCTGGGCGTAGATGAGAGGATAATAATAAAATGCATCTTAAATAAGCGGGATGGGGGGACGTGGACTGGATTGATTTTGCTCGGGGTAGGGACTGGTGGTGGGCTCTTGTGAGTGCGGCAATGAACCTCCGGGTTCCAAACAGTGCGGCGAATTGCTTGACTAGGTGAGGATATATTAGCTTCTCAAGAAAGACCGTCCTCCAGTAAGTCAGTTTAGCTGTACCAAATACCAGACACCTGCATTCCAGCAGTCTTCAATGGCTTAGTTATTTCCCTGACCTGAAAACAATTTAAGTTGGGCATATACGTGTTTAAATTGATAGCATTCATTTCGTTCGATATCTTCTTTCCGAAGGAAATACGTGTATAGATATCTGTAAGTAGTGTTGTTTATATATACATGTCTGTGTGTGTGTGTGTGTGTTTGTGTGTGTGTGTTGTGTTGTGTTGTGTGTGTGTTGTGTTGTGTGTGTGTTGTGTTGTGTTGTGTGTGTGTTGTGTGTGTTGTGTTGTGTGTGTTGTACTGTGTTGTGTTGTGTGTGTGTGTGTGTGTTGTGTTGTGTTGTGTGTGTGTGTTGTGTTGTGTTGTGTTGTGTGTTTGTCACTGTGCGTGGAAGATGTATATTGAGTGGGTTGAGAACAGGGTGAGGGGGGCACTATACGGACCTGAGGTAGAGCAAATGTCAGAAGGTCGGAGACAATGACATGACGAGGAACTTCATAATTTGTTACGTCTTGTGGAAAAAAATTGGCGAGGCACGTAATTCGCGTGGAAAAACTAGAAATTTGTACAGACGTTTAGTCTGGACACCTCAAAAAAAAGAGAGAGAGAGAGAATATTTTGTGTGACCTGCTGGCAGACGAACAAGTTGAACTGGATCTTAAATAACTGTAATGTGACGATGTGGATTGAACTCTTACGAAATACGTTGGGGCCCCATTGTGGATTTTTTGACAGCAGTAATAGATTTTTGGTGTTCCGTAAAGATGTGTGTTTTGCTGTCTGCCTACGAGACTATGAACGTTTCCAGAAAATCTCTATATTTTGCAGGTAAATTTTTTTTCTCAGTGGCGTAAAACCTTTTTTTGTTTGTTTGTTCTTAAAGGTGGTTTACTTCGCAGCTACTTTCCCATACGCCATCCTGTTCATCTTGTTGGTCACAGGACTGCTACAAAATGGCTCCTTGAATGGGGTCTTGTATTTCATTACGCCGACATGGGAAAAACTACTGGACATTCAGGTAGGAATGTACCCACGTAACTGGCTCCGTTTCGTAGCTGGGCCCAGTGTATATGATACTGTGCAACAGGCTGTGACATTCACAGCTCTTTCAGTGGGGAAGCTATCTAGTGGGTTATTTACTTAACCCAGCGACGGTCTGAAGTCTTCATTCGCTACCTCAAGCAATGTCAGAACGAAGCGCAATTACCAAGAACAGGAAAGGAATATGTCTTCCCGAAACTGTTCTTCGAGTGGCTGCGAATAACACACTGAAATCTCAGTGTACAAAGTCTGTTTTTGCTTGTATTCTAACGTGTTAGACTGGGTGGATAAACCCAAACGGCATTATGTATTCTTATTAGATAATTAGCAACACCCAACGCACAGGCTTCGTTTTGAATAACTGACAAGTGGTGGGTGCTGTCAGCATTTGAGTTATATGTGAGAGTTTTTGTTACGTCAGTCGACTTTCTTACTTTTCTTCTTTTCGAAAAAGAGGAAGTTTAGGTGCCAAATTTCCAAATTTCACAATATTATTCTTACAAAGTTAACGGTAAATTTCACCCTACGAAAGACCCGAGGGGGAGTAGAAGTATAGCTCTACTCTTTCTTTAACCTCAGCGCTAAATGGGAGTGGGTAGTCAACGCCACGCCCCGGCCGCTTTACCCCTGGGACTACCCCGGTACCCATTGTACAGGAGGCTGGGTTGGTCACAGGCCGGTCTGGAAAGGTGCGGAAAATCTCGCCCCCACCGGGATTCGATCCCCGGACCGTCCAGCCCGTAGCGAGTCGCTATAGCGACTGGGCTATCCTGGCCAACATATTATTCTTACAAGAGTTTCGAAAAGTGATAGTATGCACTAATATTTTATGGTTTTGTTTCGTGTTTTTATTGATCTGTATTCGGTGTATTTTATAAAACACAATATTTCAAAGCTCTGTGAAGTTCATGGACTGTATAACTTATCACCAGTGATATGCCGAGCGCTCTAAGCGTCGGTCTGCGGCCGCTTGCTGGCTGGGAATGGGGGTTCGAATTCAACCGGGGGCATGGATGTCCGTCTCTTATCTCTGCGTCGGGCTGATCACTCCTCCAGAGGGACCCTACTGAGTGTGGTGTGTCATCGTGATGCTTCGATAATGTGGGGGCCCTGGCCCTCTAGGGACTGTCTTGCCGTGGAAAAGAAAGATTAAGTATAAACACAATTTTGCCCCTCTGCTTAAACACTGCACCGTTAAAGCGTTAGCTGAGCAGTGCTTAACGATGACACCAGACTTACATCAGCAATCCACCTGAAGCCCTTTACATCCGGTGAATGACCTCCTGTAGCTACTAGGTAGTAAGCTAATTGGTCCAAAAATTAAGTAGTAATTCGCTTTCCGCTTATCGGCAAACGACCAACGCAGTAACTCTAAGTAGCTGAAATGATAACCAATTGTATGACAATTAGGCTGCATTGTACATTGAAGTATTCTGGGCAATGCAAAATGCTGCAGCGGTGTGTTCTGTTGCAGGTGTGGCAAGCAGCGGCTGGACAGATGTTCTTCTCACTCAGTGTGTCTATGGGTGGTCTCATAATGTACAGCAGTTACAATGATTTTCGCAACAATGTATACAGGTAGGTAAGAGTCACCTATCATGTTCTGAACCACTCAACATATTCTAGTAAAATTTCGTATTTCAGATGTTCACTACAATTTTCCATATGACATTGACTTTCGTGCTAACCGCCTCCGAAAACAGCTTAGCCAACAAAAAACTGGTACATAATAGCAAATATATTTCCCACTGTAACATACCTTATATATTTTTTAATTTGTAATGTATTTATTCAACGACGCTTGTAGTCGTCCAGCTTGATACATCTGAAATGATAGGGTGAATAATGAGTGGCGAATTTGAAAGGATATGGTGGGAAGTGGTCGTGACGTAAGTTGCGATATTATCCCGGTACATGGAGGGAGTCACTGAGAAAAATGCCATAACTGCAAGCAGAAAATCTAGTTTCCCGACCGAGATTCGAAACATTTACCTCTAAAATACAAGTATGAAGCTTTATAACTTGAGCTGAGTTACTCAGTTCTACAATTTTTGGGAGGCGCCCTATAATGTATATGGCGACGTCGTGTGGTGCCGTTGGTTGTGCGTCGGTTGAAATGTGTCTGCTTCAAATGAATGGCCGGAATCTTACGTTACGTAGTTAAGAACATTTTTGGAACATTACTTAACACCTTTTAATTGTACTAACTAAAAGCACAATGTTTATTCTTTGCCTACATTTTTGCATTTCTCCTGCATGTTTTGGTGCCATGTGCACCACCATCAGCGAGAACTATTATGCCGAATTTGACATTCATAAGACCGTACATCGTGATGTATTCTTATCATAAAACCAACAAGATGCAATAATTTCTCAAATTTATTTTTGGAATAGAACTCTACATGTTTCGGACAGGTTTTCTGTCCATCATCAGGAGTCTAGTACTGTATACACAGCAATGTCATACAGGTTATGCTGACTGCTTGCTAGCAAGCAGTCAGCATAACCTATTGCTGTGTATACAGTACTAGACTCCTGATGATGGACAGAAAACCTGTCCGAAACATGTAGAGTTCTATTCCAAAAATACATTTGAGAAATTAGTGGATCTCGTTGGTTTTATTATTATTATTATTATTATAAGAAGAAGAAGAAGAAGAAGATGATGATGATGAAGAACTATTATGCCATTTACTTAAAACCAGATACTGTTCTAAAGCTGTCAAATATGGTTTCTATAATAGTTATGTCGTGTATGTGAGTATATTATAAAAGGAACAACTTTGCGTATGGTTGGAGTAAAGTATTCTACTGGCTGCGACGTAGCACATAAACAGGCCATGGGGTCTTCCTACCCGTCTTACGTCAATGTACCCAATCCAGATTTGAAGGACGATAGATGAACATTAAATGTTACAGCAATAAAGAGCCCACGATAAACAACATCAATAACGGCCAACTCTATTCGCACAGTTAATATATAAGAAGATTTTAACCACAGATTGTCAAGGTTTTTTAAGGAGCAGTAGAGTGGCTCAACACGTATGATTTTAACTACTGTACATCTATCATAACTCGAACATAAGCGAAGTTGTACATTTTATAATATACTTACATTTACGACACAACTGCTATATAAACCTTATTTAACAGCTTTATAACAATATCTGGTTTTAAGTAAAAGGCATAATGTTTCTCTCTGATGATGGTGCATACGGCACTGAAACATACAGGAGAAATACAAAAATGTAGGTAAATAATTGACATGGTGCATTTTATATGGTACAGTTAAAAGGTGTTTACTAATATAAGAATGCACGGAATGGAAAACTTCAAAATTTCTGGAACATGTTTTTGGGTTCACTCATTTGGAATTCGTCCTTCTCTTGCTGTTATTCGAACTCTCGTGTCGGTTCAACAATTCTCCGTTGCTCGAAACGCAGTCTTTAGATGTCTTACGAAACTATTATATAACTTTATTTTACAATAGGAAGCACGAAACAGCTATTTCTTGGTTTAGAAGTCAACGTTTTGATTGTTATGATTTTTTTTCAGTCGTTATTAAATTTGTTTCGAAGGTTATGAGATACATTGGCCAAGGCAAACGACATGATCACCTGAGCAACGAGCTAGAAGAGCGGATGTGTCAGCATCAGGTTGCAGGGTTACCGTGTGACGGTGACTTATTGTGTGGTGTGAGTGTATGCAGCTTCGTACACAATTTATGAAACTGCGCGTTTGGGCAACACAGCTTCATTCATTTTTTAATCGTCATCATGATCATCATCATCATCCTCCATGGATTAGGTCGTTTGACCTGTTCCGGCATCGACGCGTTGTCATCGTTTCCTGGGGCGTCCGCGATCCGTTCTTCCTCGGGGTTTGTAAGTGAGGGCGTGTTTCGGGAGTCTGGTGTTGTCCATTCTTTCAAGGTGGTTGATACAGTTTTGTTTGTATTTGAGTCTCACGTCTTGTATTCCAGAGATCTCCAGTTCTTGTCTTATGTCTTCGCTTCTTATTTTATCCAGCCTTGTGTATCCTGTAACACTTCTTAGAAAGCGCATCTCTGCAGTTTCTAGGCGAGTCATGTCTCTCTTCGTGGTTACCAATGTTTCGCTGCCATAGAATAGTGATGGTCTAGCTACAGCTTTATAAAATTTCATTTGTGTTTCTGTACGGGTTTTCTTTAAGTTTTTTCTAATAGTGCCGCATATTCCTTGGAATCTGTTTTTTTTTTTTGTCAAAATCTAGCTCACCGTCTCAACTCAGTTCGCATCCCAAATAATTAAATTGTTTCACTTGTTCGAATATTGATCCGTCTATTTCTATTTCAGAGCGCACTAGGCGTTTTGCTTTAAAAGCAATAATTTTTGTTTTGTCCGTAGATGTTTTGAGGTTGTAGTCTTTGCTTATTTGTTTTAATAAATAGACGGATTTATGGAGTTTGTCTTCAGAGTCTTGTATTATTACTCGGTCGTCTGCGAAAAGTAATGTGTTAAGGTAGATGTTTCTTTTAAGCATTATACCAGTGGCAGCTTTGTGTTTCCAGTTTCTTAGGAGGTCGTATATGTAAATGTTAAAAAGAGCCGGTGATAGATTACACCCTTGTCGTACTCCTTGATTAATATATATTTTATCAAACATTTTCCTTCCCGTGTCAATTTGTACACTGGTATTTTTGTATAGGCTTTAAGTACTTCAATTAAATTATAGGGTATGCCTCTTTTGTTAAGAATTTACCATAGTTGTTTTCGTTTAACTCTATCAAAAGCTTTTTCTAAATCCAGGAAGGCTATGCGAGTTTGTAGGTTGAATTCTCTTCTTTTTTCTGTTGTTTGTTTAATGGTAAATACATTATCAATACATGATCTACCTATTTTGAATCCGTTTTGTTCTTCAAGTAATATTGCTTCTAATACAGTTTTGAAACGTTGTGTAAATATCTTGCCGTCTATATTATAACCACTATTTAAAAGACTGATACCTCCGTAATTCGAACTTTTATCACGCTTACCTTTTTTGAATAGGGATTTTACTCTTGCTTGTCCCCACTCTTCTGGGATCGATCTTTCTTTCCAACACTTATTTATTATCTCAAGTAAGCGGTTTGAGAGGGCGGGTCCCCTGTATTTGAAGAGCTCAGAATTTAATCCATCTGGTTCAGCTGCTTTCCTATTTTTCATGATTTCAGGCTCTGTTCGAATTCCTCATCGGAGATTTCATCTATTCCTGCCGATGGGGTTGTGGTTGTTTCTGGTTCATCATTGTCGTTATGTGGGGAATTCGTACATCATACATTTTTATAGTGGTTTATCCTTTTTGATCTTCTATGTTCTATGTTATTAATTTCAATAGTGTCTTTGTTTGTTCGATTGAGGTGTTTTAGTACTTATAGGCCATGCTTTGTTCGCCAAAAATATCAGATTCTATCCTGCTTATGAATCTGTCCCAAGATTCTTTATGTGTTTTAGAAATTATTGTCTTAGCGATGTTCCTTTACATTTTGTGTGTTTCAAAATTTTCTTCATTAGGGTTTTGTAGGTATTTTTGATAAGCTGTTCATTTGTTTTCAATGGCATTTTTGATCTCCTCATTCCAGATTCTTGGACCTTTCTTTCTTCTATATTTTTTCTTTGCTCCTATTGCTTCGTTGGCTGCCTTTTTATAGCCATTTTTATGTTCTCTCACTCTCCGTCATTGTTGAGTCCCTAGGGTATTCACTTAGGTTTTTGGCTAGTCGTTGTTGATATAATCTTCTTATACTTTCTTCTTGTAATAGGTACACTTTGTATACAAACTCATTTGCCAATTTGCTATTGTTGCTTTGTTGTTTCCATCTGTTTAATAGGTTAATTCGAGATGTCACAAGGAAATGATCTGATCCTATGTCACAACCTCGGAAAATCTTAATATCTTGTACTAAATGTTTTAGTCTTCTGTTGACTATAATATAGGAAATAATAGTTTTAGATCCTCGACCACTCCATATATATTTGTTTCTTTTTTTCTGAAAAGTGTTGGCAATTTTGAAATCGTTGAAAGAAGCAAATTCTCTTTATGTTTGTCCGTTTCTGTTCACGCAGTCTTCTCCAAAGGTTCCTACCACATTTGGTTTTGGCTGGTTTCCAACTCTAGCATTGAGGTCTCCGGAAATTATTAGTCTGTCACTCTTATTATATTTGTCAACTTCCTTTTGTAGTTGTTTGTAGAAACGTCTCGTTTCTTCTTCTCTACCTTCTTCCGGGGCATAAACTCCTATTACAGTTACGTGCCCTCTGTTGGTTTTGAGGCGAACAGTTATTATGCGGTCGTTGACAAATGAGTAGTTTGTAATTCGAGAAGTCCATTTTTGGTCTATTATGAAAGCTACGCCTGATTTGGCTCGTGTCTTTGGGAATCTCCACTGTATAGCATTGTATAGTTACCTATCATTTTGGTTCCTTTTGATTTTTTCTTTGTTTCAGATATCACTGCTACATTTATACCTTTGATTTTTATTTCTTCGACCAGTTCAGATTCCTTGTTTCCAATATATCTAACATTCCATGCGGCTACATTTAGTGTTTCATGTACTCCGAGTTGTTTTTCCTTTTTCATGCCAGCTCTTTTGTCATTTAATCCGCCGATATCCAAGGCTGTCCGTCTTTGCTTTTGAGCACTTTGTTTTCCTTGGGAGGGTTACCAACCCATCCGCATTCTTGGAGAACCAGTTTGTCTCTCTTAGTCTGGCCTCTCTCGTACGGCTGTTCGGCTTGGGAGGCCCTACCAGGAACATAAAGTTCCCGCAGGCATAGCCCGTTAGGTCATTGAGGCCCGCAAGCACCCCCCCCCCTCCCCCACGACAAGGTGGAGACAATCGGGGGGAGTCATTTTTTAATATATTATATAAATTATTTCCTTGACTGTCATAGGTAATATAACAAGTTGGGAAATGTAAAGTCCACCAGAGTACAAGAATGTTTAAATGTGTTCTTCACGAATTTACAAACAGCGTTGCGCCTATTGTTCCAATAAATATTTGTTGTGCTGACGTATAGTTGTTTGTTTATTGTATACCTAAAAAAAATCATTGACTTTACTTTAAGAAGTATTCCGTTTAAAGTTGAAACCATTAGTCGCCTGCTTAGTGCCAGAAAAAATAGTTCATGCCGATTCGTTAAATATTTGTCACATTGACAAATATTTCCAATAGGCGCGAATTTCACAATGAGAGATGTATTGTATGTAGTGAACAGGTTGTATTACCTCAAGCCATTGTAGAGAGAATTAATACATTTCGTCCTAGCGCGCGCGCGCGCGCACACACACACACACACACACACACACACAAACACATACACATTCTGTATTATGTAATAGACGCGTTTTAACTGTAAAATCAAACAAAGTGGGAGAACTTAGTTCAATAGGAAAATACAATTAAACACATAATTTTAGATTCGGTCCACAATACTAGATGTTACTGTTGCTCCAGTCAGTAGTTTCGGAAGTGACCTAGACAGTAGCGGACTCGGATTACACTTGCGTTCTATTGACTGTGTGCAAATAGCGCAATCATTTATTGCTCTGCTTTCGATTTTAAATAAACTTATGCTGTAAAAGTTTCAGAAGCTTCGAGTCATGTGAAAATTTTATAGGCGAATGTTATTCTTCGATCTTTTCACGAAATATGTAATTTGGACATTTTAAAGTTTGTGCCTGTCTTTCAGTCCCTCTGCATGTTTTATTTCCAAAATTATTGTGCGGAAGTCGATAAAAATAGGTGCAAGGAATCTGAATCAAGCATAGTCTCTGTATTACTTTTCTAAAAGAAAATAAGTTATCGTACAAAACTTGATACGCGACATTGTTGATAGCCCTCATTTAAATGCATAACTTTTCCGGGAATTTCTGTGATATACTTTGCGTTTGACGAAATAGTAAGGAGAAAATTTTTCAGAATTTGTGCAATTTGTTAGCCGTAGTGTGAATCATTTTCGAAGAGCAAGATATTATATGTGTTTCCTAATACTGCTGAAGTGTGGGAACCTCTTTACTGGCGATGACTGATTTGTTGCTTTACTTTATATTACGTTAAGTGATAAACGGGTCTTGATTCATCTTGCAGGGATGCCTTAGTGGTGAGTGTCCTGGACACAGTGACGAGCATCATCTCCGGAATGGTCACTTTTTCCATCCTAGGGGCCATGGCTCATGACCTTCACGTGCCTATAGGACAGGTCGTCAAGGAAGGACCCGGACTGGCCTTTGTTGCTTATCCCGAGGCTCTACTTCGACTCCCGGTTCCTCAACTCTGGTCCGTCTTGTTCTTTCTCATGCTGTTTATACTCGGCCTGGATAGTGAAGTGAGTTTTTAGCATTCATTTCCACAGCTGGATGTTGTGCAACTCAGTGGAACCGTTTTCTATGGTGTAGCACGTTGTAACTCTGAACCATCCCATTTTCTATGGCAACAAACCCCATCACCCTGTCCGAAACCTTTTCCCATTACGGATACCATGAATTCCACGATAATCTTTATTGTTAATGACACAGCCGTTCGTAACTCTGTGCAAGTTCGTTTCTCGTGACGTAACAACTCACAGACTCCATGTTATACCTTCTTTATAGCTATTCTGTTGAGCCTGTAAATGGTTATACAATACCATGGACTCAGTTGAATCGTGTCCTTGCGTCTCTTACTAACAACTCCTAAACTTGGGAAGGGATTTGGGTAAGACCTTGTATATCGCGACATAAAACAAAATTCGTTCTGGAATTTTGATAGTAGGCATACTTGTGTTTCAGGTCATGTGCTCCTTATTTTGAATCCCTTCGCGGATTTCGAAGAACCCCGCCAGAAGTCGTGGAACTTCTGGTGTGTGCGTCTTTAGTTTACGTGTCATTTCAAAGCATATATTGCTTAAGTACCTTAAATATATTTTTGTTAAGTTTACATCCGAGAATAAATGGCTGGGCTGTGCATAGACCAAATGTTACAATTTGTGCCGTTCTTACTGGTTTCTGTCTTTAACCATATAAAACGTGGCAGCATGTTTTTGATAACTATTTTTATAGTTTAATTTTTAAATATATTCACTGTACAAACATGTAGACCTGTTTCTGATGTAAGTAATTTGCAGGGAGTCAGTGTTGACTGCGCGGTTTTCGTTCGTCACAAATTTTCTGGGGTAGTATTAGTCACAAATGACCGTGCCTTTCATGTCTATTCCTGACTCCATGTACGTCGTTGCTTAAGACATTGATCATTGGAATAATTGCGTTAATTGCGGGGTGGAGTGGCGAATGTATAGTGGTACTGGCTTTTGATTAATGAGTGTCATTTGCTGTAGTAGAGCATTGGTGGAGTGACAATAACAGGAAAAAAAACGAGGTACTTGGAGGAAAAGCTCTTAAAGTGGCACTTTGCCCACTAAAAATCCCACGTCGACTGGTCTGAGAACGAACCTTGTCCTCTAAGATTAGAGGCCGGCCACAAATGCCCTGAATCATGGCACGGCCTTGTGCTTGGCTTCGTCTTTTGATTTTGTGTTTCATTGTTTAATAAATGCTTCTGGTTGTGGTTGAGAGGATGCTTTGGTTGATTGCTCCACTGGCACTGGTCGATTGACAAATGTCTACAGCATTCTGTTTATTAATTGAAGATACGTTGACTCGTGGATGTGTGTACTGACTGATCTGTGGATGAATCGATGGATTGTGAATATCCTGGCTGATGTATTTCCTGCTTTGATATATGGTTTACTTAGCGACACTGCCAATACCCAAGATTACAGTGCACCGACAGATTGTACTTCTTAATGAATAGTGGACAGAAAAGGGTGTTAAATGAAACTGAATGTATTTATTGGGTTACTATTCGTTCTTTACATAAAAAATGCCGGTGTAACACCGGGTTGTTGCGTGACACAAATTAATTGAATACTACATTGGTCTGCTCTCTCATTTTACTACCTACTACTACTACTACTACTACTACTACTACTACCACCACCTCACTACTACTACTACTGTACCATTTGAACCTTACTGTTTCTGTCCAAACGACTGTTACTTTCAAATTCTATTCCCTTCTAGCCCCCAATAAGTTTTGTGTCTTGCTGACTTTTATTGCTTTCATCGAATTTTAAATAGGCGTTTTATAGTTTTTGGATGCGTTCGCAAAAACGCGAAAAAGAGTGTTAGCTTCGTCATGGCTGACTGCCTGTCTGTCTGTCTGCCCGTTCTTATGGAAAAACTCGGCTCCCACTGGGTGGATTTTCATTAAATTTGATATGGGTATTTTTCGAAAATCTATCGAGAACATTCAAGTTTAATTATAAACTAACAAGAATAGGGGGTACTTTACGTAAAGACGAATGTACATTGATGACAGTATCTGGCTGAAGTTTGTATATAATGAAAAATGCTTCAGACAGATTTGTAGAGAGAGTCAGAACACATGTGTTATATAAAATAACTTTTCCCCGGTAGTCGTGTCGTTTATGAGATAATGTGGAAAAATACGGTAGAGCCAGACGGGCCACAGATGACAATACGAGTATAACACAGCGCACGCGCATTGCATGCCGGATAACTAATGCTACAGACAGACACTCGGAATATGTAATACTGCTTGTCCACTGGTTGCGTAAACTCGCCTCACTATTAACTTTTATACGTATATTGCCTGTCTTATCATCTGAATTACATTTGTGCAGGTTAAGGCCGTCCTGCAGGCCGAATTATCGTTCGCACTTGAGCGTTTACTGCCTACAAGTTCAACTGCAAACCTTTTCTTTTTTGTGAACCTTACAAAATTGGATGTTTGATATTCTCCACCCTCACACACTGGGGATAAGTTCTGATTTCGAATTCTCTCCTAATACCTCGCAACTTCAAAATCCCCACTTTCAGACTATTATTCCACTTCTCTCTTTTCTTGCACTGTACCACCATCAATATGAAGGATGTGAAAGGTAGTGGCTGCTATCTAAAATAAGTTAAAGTCCCGGGATTTTCTTTCTGCGACTGATGAAAGTTACAAAAACCTCAGTCAATATGGCCGTTCTTAATGCCGAGATTTTAACGCGGCGTATCTCGAATACGAATGAGTTGGGCGGGGAATGTAGCACGTATGGGGGAGAGTAGAGTTGTAATCTGGGTTTTGGTGGGTAAACCTGAGGGAAATAGACCACTTGGAAGACCCAGGTGTAGATGGGAGGATAATATTAAGAGGGGCCTTCAAGAAGTGGGTTATGTGGCATAGACTGGATCGATGTGGCTCAGGATAGGGACAGTTGGGGGGGGGGGACTCCTGTAAACGCGGTAATGAAACCTGGGGTTCCCCTAAAATGCGGGGAATTTCTTGACTAGCTGAGAACCGGTTAGCTTCTCAAGAAGGACTCTGCTTCATGGTGTAAGTAAGTAAGAAAATATCTGGAATACGTTCGGTATGTTTGTGCACATTGCTTGATTAATGTGTCTACAGTGAGTGACTGGTGTATGTGTGGGCCTAATGGTGACTGTGCAAGTAAACAGGAAATAGTGGGTACGTGTTGATGTGGTGACAACTGGGCACATCTACTAAATATTTACATTTCAAAAACCAATAAATATATGCGTCAAACACAACTTGTATTTTGCTTTAGAACAAGTGTAAGTACACTTTTCGGCTCCTTTAAATTAATTCAAACAAATTTATCTGGCTGTATAAGAGTTGTAGAAAGGTGCAATTCTCGTACAGCCTGATGATAGCTTCGTTTAAAACAGACAGGTAATGCACGAATAAAAATAACACTGAGGCGCGTTCACGTAACAATTATAACAGGCCAAATCTCAAAGACGGGAACACGAACTCCACCCAGGGAATATAACGCGTGATGGTCACAGGAAACGTTAAGTGTCTACCGACTAGATGACAAGAAGGATATTTGTGGCTTGGCCTCTTTAATTTTATTCTCACAGTCTCTTCGATTTTTATACTTTAATATTCACAATCAATTTATTTGTGTCCGGCACTGTCACAAATTATATCAACAAAATACACCGCTTTATTATCGTCACGCTTCCCCTTCAACCTGCTCACACGAGTGTCCACTAAGAAGTCCCCAAACCCAGCCTGAGGTAGCTTCACGGCCTGTACTGTCATCAAGCTTAACAGCTGTCTGATTGATGTATGCCGAAAGGGGCAAAGACAACAAGCACTAGAGGTAAAGTAGGAATTTTAACAACTCTTAACCCTCTAGAGACGAAACGTATCTGCGTTATATAAGGACTCAGTGCGTACCGCGCTGTAAACACTCTGCACCTCGGTT
>Ga0123352_10007931_pt1 | contig 16471 bp, 13 predicted proteins | sample TergutLab28metaG_FD_89700 | JGI IMG/M metagenome (GOLD analysis project Ga0123352, IMG submission 89700) | Labiotermes labralis P1 segment gut microbial communities from Petit-Saut dam, French Guiana - Lab288 P1 | ecosystem: Host-associated > Arthropoda: Insects > Digestive system > Gut ... | reverse complement strand
GAGGGGATGTGTCTAGAAGGTGAGGCAGGGCGAGGGGCCGGCGGGGGGGGGGGGGGGGGGGGGGGGGGGGGGGGGGGGGGGGGGGGGGGGCATGGTCCATAACTTTAACCAGTTGCAAGTATAGTTGGACGTATGGGGTTTAGTGACTTGCATCTCTTTGGACCTAACTTTTTGAAACTTTCTTGCATGTTGTCTTTGAAATAGCAACTGGGACGATTGTATTCTTAGTGATGCAAATGTGAGCACGAAACCAATTTTAAAATTTCAAGGTTTTCTTTTATCTTGTGACCTTATCATCTCATTCTGTAAAGTATTGAATAGTAAGATGACACATGGTTTGTAAGGAATTTAAAAAAGCAGTTGTAGCTTCTTGGCATTTGCCAGTATAGCAGTTGTCCTATTCAAGGCAACTCCCAAATGCAGGTTATCGTGACACTAGCCTGTTAGGTTTTACTAGTGCTCATTTCCAATTCTAAAGAAACATTTCTTATTCTGTCCATTTGCAATATATTTGGGATTATTGATTATGTTTGTGTCTTCTGTAAAAAGGTTTTATGTCCAATAAATGATACCTTCATCCACCTTCAGTTTGTTTGCAATACAGAATGTGTTATGGGAGTTGGGATTTTCCAAACATTGACTTTAAGATTTTGGTATTCTGGAATAGGTTTCACCATTTTATAAAAACTCTCATCTCCTTTTGCAGGGTAGAAGGAAATGATGATGGAGTTGGCAGATTCACTGATACATTGGTGCTCACACCAAACTGCAAGGTGCCAGTCCCATATTATCATAATCCTAACCCTCTGGAGCCAGTTGACATGAGGTGTGCAGAAATTGTTGTTGAAACCATAAAGGAAGTATTGGCTCCTGACAGTGAATCAGACAAATATAATGAAAAAAGTGTGGTAACTGCCCACTATGGTCAGAAAAGGCCCTCTTCCACGCCCCAACACAAGCGGTGCACCTCACACCAGCTCTAGCAACCAGAGTAGAACAGCAACTTAGAAGCAGACCTTTTACATGACTGTGGCATGAACTGACTGGTAGTACACAGGTAGTCACTCGCCCCACCACTTTGACAAGCTCCACTGAACTGCCAGTCATAGAGGAGCAGCCAGTCAAGCAGTCATGTCCCATAAAAGGCAAAGCATTCCGAGCACACAAGCATACGCCTCCAAGGAGTAAACCGTCCATCTCAAAAGGACTGAAGAGTCAGTCATCCCAAAGGAATAAGCATTCGAATCTCTGCGCATCACTGCAACCATGTGTGTAGGTGTTTGTTCGAGACACAGCAGCTGTTGTTCTTACAGTAACACCACTACATTGTTGGGACTTGGGCACACTCCTCATTACAGCACTGCAGTCCATGCCCTACATGAATAGGTGGTATAATATCGCAAGAAACCATAAACAAAAACAGCAGTTCTTGTGTAATAGCTTATTATTGTAATAAATTGGAGTGGAAATTGGCAAGGAGTATTGTTGAAGAAAATAATACCAACCTGACTATAAATACCACAAAAGCAATGAAGAAAACAAACATTGCAAAGGGAATGATTTTGGTGCAGCAAATACACAAAGAAGAACAGGAATGGGAATAACAAATAAGAATAAGCAAATGTAAAAACAAGCTGGTGAACAAGTGGAAAAAAGTTTAACTGCAAGCTGGAACCATTGGTAGTGGGGTGAATACCACCATGATAAACTTCTAAACTGTAAGTAGTAACCTAACATATACAGAATATGTAACTATAAAACACTGATCCAAAGTGCTAAGGATCTTCAGCTATTAAAATTATTTAATATAAATATTAAATCACATTTTAGGTAATGGTTTCAAGTCATAGGCATGACTTTTGCAAAATATTTTGATGATTTTATTGTGATGTAGTTTTCATAAACAGACTGCAGATTTTATTTAATTAAATTTGAAGGGAAACTTCAATAAGAGGTATGCTTTTTTTTTTTGTAATAGTGTACTTGAAAAACTAAACCAGCCATGTAAAGTGATCCCGTTACAGGCCCGGTGTGACTCAGAGTGTGGATAGAGGTATAGCTCTACTCTTCCATGACCGTGCCACTAGAAGGGGGTGAGTGGTCAGCAGCATGCCCCAGCCGCACTTTACCCCCGGGAAAGACCCGGTACCCATTTACAGGAGGCTGACTGGGCCCCAGGGCCGGTCTGGGCAGGTGTGGAAAATCTCGTCCCCACCGGGATTTGATCCCAGACTGTCCAGCCCATAGTCAGTTGCTATACCAACTGAGCTACCTGGCCCACCAATCGGCTATGTACAATACCTTAATTACTTTATGAGACATGATATTGCATTTTTTGAAATACTTTTAATTTAATGTTTTAGAATTCTATATTTTCTTAATTAAAAGCTTTTAATATAATACTTTAGAATTCTATATTGTCATATTTCAAAACATGTTTCCACAAGCCAAAACCATTTAATACTTTTATTGATATTTTATGAACTTAATATTTTATACTTAGACAATTCATATAGCCTTATATTATAATTTCAGCATGAAAGAAATACCATAAAACAGCATGTACAAGTCTTCCTGAGGATGAACACTTGGATGTTTGTAACATGTCGGAGACAATATAATTAAATTAAAATGTTAATGTAAAAAGTGTGCAGTTTGTTGGTTCTTATTACACAGGTATATCACAATGCACAGTTCAAAAAATGTAAAGTTAACTAAATCAGCTAATTTAAACTCAGGGCTTGTACATATTATTCCAGAAATTTAATTCCTATGCTGGAGTGTTCTCTAAATTCAGTGGACTTCATAAATACAGTTATATAAATATACATTCACCATTTGAGCATTATGTAATTAGTGACTTGTGCAAAGCAGTAATGCTTAGAAGCATGACAAATAATTTTGGCTGTTTAACTGTATTAAGAGCAGCGAGTTAACAAAGTGTGCACACATCATAATAATTGTAGCATTTTTTTTATTGTGATGGCATCCCCTTGTGTTTCAATACTCACAGTAAAACAATCAGTTTATTCCGTTCGTGATGGAATAAACTGATTGTTTTATTTTGAGTAGCATGTTGTATTTCCTTTTGTTTAACCCTTGAAAAAGAAAAGTTCACCTGAATTGTATTAAAATATTCAGCTTGAACCATGCTCCATGCTCTTTATTAAACCTACCAGTTAATACTATACAGGGAAATAATTACTTTTTATTCTGAGTTCCATACGAAACACATAAAGGAATTGTCTGGACACAATGAAGAATTTCTAAATTGTATACCTGGTGGTACATACAACTTGGCTTTAAGGAGTTAATTGTTGTAAGATTATGGACAAATTGCATGGGTTAAAACAAAGGGTAAAGTTGTCCTGTCCACACCATGAAGGCATTTAATGGTAGTAGAGGTATAACTGCACTCATCCTTAACTAGCACTAGTTGGAGGTGAGTGGTCCACTTCACCTTCTGGCTGCTTTACCTCAGGGTACCCATCAAATGGGAAGCAGGGTGAGCCACAGAGTCAGTCTGTATGGTTTTGGAGAAGAAAAATCTCTTCCATTGTGGGGATTTAGACTTTGTTCTTGATAATGGGTAGGCCATAGGAGAAATGAAAAGTTTTGTGCAGCATAAGCTGAAACTAATTGGCGTAACTGGGACAGTGATGATGAAAAGGACTGAATACATTCAGACTTAGGGTGACATTGGTAAGTATATTTATTCAATGTCAGTCAGTGCATTGGGGATATAGTAGTAGAATAACTGGGCTATTACTGGGCAGTCTGAGGTTTAATTCCTAGCAGGCATGAGAGATTTTTTCTCTTAAACAACTTTACCATTAGTCAACACAAGTACTTCATGACATTTCCTCAAAGGAAGTAGTGTAAATGGGAATTCTGTGACATGCATTAAATTGATGATGTACACAACGCCAAGTGTGGTTATTTTAAGTAGGTATCTTGGGCCATCCCATGGCTTAAGTGATTAGTCACTGTCCTCTCACCTCAGATGTCCAGGTTGTATTCCAGGGGGTCCTTGTGGGATTTGTGATGGACAAATTGGCACTGGGACAAGTTTTTTTCTGATTGCTTTGGTTTCCCATCAGTGTCATTCCATTGGTACTCCATGCTCATTTGTCTGTCACCAACCATATGCAATCCCAGCAGTTGCCAGTGGCGTTAAATAATTCACGTTCACAAAAAGTATGTAGTGTAACAGCTTTTTTGTGCTACTTCACTTACCTGCCATACTTTCCTGTTTGATTCTTCACTTCAAAACATCCCCTGCCTATAGTTCTTGCTTATTAATTATTTCACTTAAAAAGAGGACACAATTTGAATTTTCTGGAGAGAATATCATCATATAACTACAGCTGTGAAACTGATTTTTGGTTACATATGAATGTATAACACTTAACCTGCTATTCTCAGTAGTGAACTATATATGTAGAGAGAAGGGGAATGTAATTTACATGTAACTTAAATGTACTGGTGAAAATTCATAACTTAAATACACTAGCAAAAATTCATATTGTGGTTTGCTGGGTTATGTCACTATTAGTCTTTTCTACACACAATGGGGATGACACACCTCAGAATTATGTCACCATGTAATCAGTTGGAGAGTTGCTATTTCAGAAGACCATACTGCCTCCATCTTCAGATGATGTATTGCATGATTACATAGAAAATATCTTCGCTGCATAAAAGTTATACAAAAAAAAAACTTTATTCTTAAATTTGTTGTATGACGTAGCTGGGGTCAAGGGGACTTTGGCTGGGCCCATACCTTGATTGGATCATGGCCAGGGGGTGATGGCTATGGCTCGGGCCGGACACTGCCGTTTGTTCCCCAGGGGTGGTAGGTGTGTAATATATAGCCTCTGCCTACCCAAGACCATCTGTGCATGGTGAAGAGCCACGCCCTATGTGAGGTGACCTTGTTTGTGCAGAACACAGTGGATCTAAAGGAGTAAACCTAGAAAATAAACCCCAAAACTTAGGTGTGATGCGCCATGACCATGGGATCAATGGCAGTGGGTTAGCCTGTCATTAATGGTGCCTTCTGGGATACCGGGTGAGCTCCCAGTTGTAATGTAGCCTTACTAAGCATGGGGCTCTGCTTGGCAGATTGTATTTTTCACCCTAAACTCATGGGACCAAGATTGATACATTTTGGCTTTGTCAGAAACCCGAGAGGTGCACTCTTTGAGTGGGAACTCCAATATAGATTCTAAGGAGGGCTCTAGCAGTAGGGACCCACTGTGCTGGGAGACTCCGCAAGGGGCAACCGATCTGAATCCAGACTTATCTGGGACAAGAGTGACTTCTGCTCACTGGGGGAACACCTGCTCACAAGTAGTGAAAGTTTGGGGAATCTTGAGGTGCTGGAAGAGAGGGTCGGCACCCTGAACATCCAGAATGAGAAAAAGAATTGTGGTGCTGCTAGGAAAAAGTGAGGAAGGCCAGACTGGCAAAAGTTCCAGCTGGGAACTCTGACAGGGTGCAACCTCAACAGGGATCCCCTAAACTGGGGCTCCATTTTTAAGGCAGTCAGAAGCACACTACAGGAGCATAGCACATTTGGGTTCCAAAACCAGGGAGGTGACATACCACACGAGCTCAGGCCCAGTGAAACTGGGCTGCAGTTTCAGGGAGGTAGCAGACCTCTGCAGGGTCAAGGTAAGCCCCAGAGATCCTCCACAAGCACACCTGAGAGCTGGCAGGTGAAGAGGCCCAAGAAGATTACGCAAGTAAGCAATGTCAAGGCTGCTCAGGAGGGTTTGAGGATGACCATCGTTTGCAATGGCTGTCTGGATGTCCAAGTCTCCAAGGAGAATTTAATAAATATTCAGCGGGCTGTTGATGGGCTTGTGGGTGCATTCTCTGAGGATGGGTTCATTCCCAAGCTTGTTGGTACCTACTGGGCCAAGGGGGCTGCCATCATGGTATGCCAGGACAAGGAAACCCGGGATTGGCTGTGGAGCAATGTACCAGTAATGAAGGCATGGGAGGGCTGTAGGCTGAAGGTTTTTGCCCCCTGCAAGAGAGTGGCAGCCTGGTTTTCAGGCCCTTCGGAGGACTTGGAACGCTTGTTTCAGCATCTTTTTTGGTTGAAGGAGGGACTCAATACTGGTCAGTGGAAGCTGTACGAGCGCAAGGAGGAACTCGGTGGTGGAGTCTGCTTGTGCTTGGTACTGATTTGTGGTCTGCTGCATCCCTGGAGAGGATGAAGTGGTGTCCATTCAATGGCATGGGTCAGGTGACATTCTCCCTCGGTGCCAAATCGGAAGATAGGCAGATAGAAGAGGGACCCATAGGTGATATGGTGCGTACCATTTTGTTTATTCTGACAAACCTACAACATAGTATCACCGATTCTATGATTCTTTCCAGAACAACAGTTGTTAAAGGAATGGACATTGCATTAATACAGGAACTGTCATATTTCAAGGGTCGTGTATTGTGGGTTTGAATATTTCAGGATAAACCTTGTTCTTTGGAGACAGAACAGATAGACATAGAGCATGTATCCTTGTTAAGAACATAAATACATGGTATGCTACCAGGATTCTCTTGTAGGGACCTTGAAGCAGTCTTGGTAAAATATAATGAAGACGAAGCAGAAAAGAGCATTGTTATGTGCCCTGCCTTCTGGTTCCAAGGCTCTTCCCCAACGATGGAGTTTGAGGAACTGGTGCAACGTTGTGAGGAGAAAGACCTCCATCTAGTCATAGGATGCGACTCCAACCCTCAACATACGGTGCGAGCTAGCACGGATTTTAATAACAGATGAGTGGCTTTGTTAGAATTCCTAAATTCTTTGAATCTGGAAATTCTAAATCAAAGCAATGGTTCTACCTTATGTAATAACAGAAGGTTAGAGGTCCTTCATATTACCCCGGAGTCCTTTGGACTCGTGGAAAGTATCATAGGCCGAGAAGTCTCTTCTGAGCCTTCTTTGTCAGGTGATAGACACATGCAGTTCAACTTTGAAGACTGTTTACCGGAAACCATCAGAGAACCAGTTGGGACTCCTTTCGAGAGGATCTGAAGGGGAGACTGGAACAGGGCTCATAAATGAACATGAAAGACTAGGCTGGATTGGGGCTGGGAATTTTTGTCCGAAAGGTGTGAGTTTCGTGTTAGAGGAAAATTGCTCTCTCTGGGTAGTATGAGCAGGCAAACATTCTATAAAGTGGCCATCTACTTCAGAGGCCCGTAGAAAAGAAGTGTTGGGGCTTCGTAATAAGACCCTGAATGAAATAAGTCCTCAGAGCTGGGAACCCTACATAGAGGCTTAGTGCAGAATTAGAAAGGAGGTAAAAGCATCTAAAGAATCACTGAGGACTTTTTGCGACTCCATTAATGATCTACCTGCGTTGGCAGGTTACGTAGAGCTTTTACAAGGGACCTGAAACTCAAGCTTGGATCTTTCCTGGCTCATCTGGGGCTGTGAAAGCAATCCAAGGAAGAAAGTTTACAACTCCTACTTGCAACTCACTTTCCTGACTCAGTAGTGACTGAGGAGATGGCGGCCTTTGCTGCTGCTCACAGTGCTGACGAGATGGGTAAGAAGCCAGTACAAATTACTGGAGCCCGACATTCCGGAAGGGGCTCTGGGTTGCGACTGTTGCATATGTTTTTGTATTTTTTGGTACTATTATTATTTGTTGATTGTACAAATTAACCTTTTCAGGCCAAGGCCAAGTCACTCTGCAACTGTAAGTCAGACTCTCTTATTTAGTCTAAATATTTTTATCTGGTCCGCTCTTGCTGGGGGGACCAAAAAATTTTTTTTAGCTGGGCCCGAACCCACTCTCGGCGGCCCTGGCTGCTCGCTTTGCTAAGCGATGTGATTAGGTGGTTGCAGCAGAGATTGTTACTTAAAGGAGAGTGGAATGGGTAGTCAACTCATTTGCCTAGTACAAAGTCCAAGATTGGACCATATATTCCCTGTTGCAACAGGGATGAGAGATTATCTTTCCTTACATACTAAGGATTTTTTGTGCTTGCCTGGCTGTGGGCTACTATTCAGCCATATGGTGCAAGGTGAAGGTAGTGTTTATACCTAAGACCAGAAGGAATTCCTCTACTGGACCTAGGGGTTTTAGATCTACCAGTCATCACTCTTACTTAAGACCATGGAGAGACTAGTGGATGGTGCTCTGGTCTTAGACCATTGTATTCCAACCAACAAGTTTACCAGGTTGGAGAATCTGTGGAAATGGGTCTTCAGCTTGTGGTTCGGGTTGAGAAGGCACTTGACCTGTAGGATTCAGATCTGGGTGTTTTCCTGGACATAGGAGCTTTTACCTGCACCTCTTTTGATTCCAAAGTACTGCTCTGGGTAGGCACAGGGTCAGCTCCAGTATTGTCCAGTGGATTAGAACTACCCTGGAGGGCCACCTGGCCATAGCAGCTACCGGTGAATCGCCTAGGAGGTAGCGGTGTCCAGGAGTTGCCCACAGGGAGGCGTGCTATCACCAACCTCTCCTGTGGTGCCTCATTGTCAACTATTTTTTAGGCTCAAAGAAGGTAGTGTATGTACTCGGGGTTATGCTGACTATTCCTGCCTGTTGGCAGTGGACAAATTCCCGAACACTGTCGGGGCTCATACAGAGGACTATTTACACTGTTGAAGTATGGTGTGTTGAGGTTGGCTTGTCAGTTAACCTTGAAAAGATGGACCTGGTTGTATTTACAAGGAAAAGGAATCTTCTGGTTTATGTGAACTTCACTTTTTGCATTTGCCTTGCACTCTTCTGAGTCAACCAAGTATATCTCAGGGTGATTCTGGACTCTCGGCAGCCCTGGAGGGATCATATGAAAACCAAGGTGAAGAAGGCTCAGGATTCGTTGTGGGCCTATAGGACGTTCTATGGTGCAACAGAGGGCCTGAAGCCCTGTTTCATAGGCTGTACATCTCTATCATTCGGCTATCCATGCACTTTGCATCTTTGGTCTGGTGGGCTGGCTCTCGGACAGCTGGTGACAAAAAGAGGCTAAGTAGAATCCAAAGATTTGCTTATTTGGGCATAGCAGGGGCCATGTGCACTACCCCAATGAGTGCTATGAATGCATTTACTGGCCTTCCTTGACTTGACCTTGTGGTTCAAGGCAAGGCAAGATCAGTTGTGCACAGACTCTGAAGTCTAGGGTGCTGGTCTTACCTTCTCTCCATTGGAGAACACAGCGTTGTGTTGATGCAGATTCAAAGATCAGATGATATATTCAGTATGGGGAGTGATATAATGAGGCCAGCTTAGAATTTTGTATGGGGTTATTCTGCTAACTGGAGAGGTGTGGACCAAAGAACCTGTCATGTAGTTAAAGAACTTGTCTGGAATACAGATGGGTCAAAAATGCAGGAGAGAATTGGGGCTGAAGTCTTGTGGCAATCCTTTGGTAGGAGGCTCAGTATCTTGCTATGAAGACATGCAACAGTCTTCCAGCCCAAGATACTTGCTATCTTGGCCTGTATCTATGAAATTTGAAGGACTTCTAGGTCAGAGAAATACATCAGTATTTGCTCTGATAGTCAGTCAGCCCTGAAAGCTCTTCAGCTGTTACAACTACATCCACTTTGGTATGACTGTGCCAATGGACATTCTGGTGTTAAGAGGAAATGAATGTCAGTCTGTTTCCTCTTTTGGAGGGTTTCCCGAGTAATTTAAGATGTCCCCTTGATAGTTCATTGGCCTTTTGCATGGTAAGTTTAGTGGTGGGACTGCCACCTTCCTGCCTCTTGACTTGCATGCTTTTCTATTGGGTTGTGCTTCCCTAGCTGATTGGGCCTAGTTTAAGGGCACTGGACATTTGCCTGCGCCTTCCCCCAACTGCTATAGTTTGAGCTGCATTTCGGAAACATATGACTAAATAAACAAAATTAAGAATCGACAATATTACAGCTAAAGGGGCCTTGAAATTTGGAAGTGCATCCTGGGTGCTGAAGAAAAGAGAAGAGCAAAGGCTGGAAGTATCATAAATTAAATTTTTAAGACTCCTGTAAGGAATTACTAAATTAGACTGGGAAAGGACTCAATCTGCTGAGGTGTAGAACATTGTTCGGGAAATACAACAGTATCAACAGAAGTGGCTACAGTACATAGAAAGGATGGACACAAACAGGATATCCAAGCAATCAATGCAGTATAAATCAAAAGAGAGGTAACTTGGGACACCTGAAAAGATGGAAGGACCAATTTTGAGGTGCGTCATCCCCGTTGTATTATTAGAATAACAAAACCAATGTGGTATGTGTATATACCGTCAAAACTCAACTATATTTATTAGTAGTATAATAGGGTATCTACTGCATTAGGCACAACTGCATGTTTCGGCCGCTAATGCTGGCCATATTCAGGTAGTACATGGACTTATCGAGTAGCTATATCTATCACATGTGGGGTGTTTTTTTTAGGTGTGGAGAAGGGGTTTGTGTGGGACCGAGATCTCGTTTGTGTCAGTGGTGGGTGCATGGTCTGGAACATTATCATTAGTTTATTCATGCCTTATCTCTAGCTATGTCTAGAATGAGATTCATTATATTATATCCTTAGTTGTATATGGTATCTATGTGCTAAGTCTAGGATGTTATGTCTGTCTACTGTCTTTTAGTTTTATCTTTTCACCTTGGAAATTGTGGTATGGTCTGTATCCCATTATATAGGTACAGTTGCCATTAATTGTTGTTTATCCCAATTATAGGTACAGTGTCATTAAATGTTGCTTATCATATTTCTCTGTTTATGTCACAAATAGAAATAATGTACTAAAATTGACATGTATACTTTACTAGTGTTTCTAGTGAAAAACAGTAGTACCACTGTGTTAAGTCTATCACTTGCAATAAAAATATCAATACAGTTCGTAGAAATTCTACTACATCATATTATTGTTAATTAACCGTTGTTTTATACCAGCATTGTAGGCCATTCATATGGAACATGACTATTGTGTGTGTTGTGTTTTTTCACACCCCATGTATGATGCATCTGTTGTATAGCTACTCGATAAGTCCATGTACAACCTGAATATGGCCAGCATTAGCGGCCTAAACATGCAGTTGTGCCTAATGTTGTAGATACCCTATTATACCACTAATAAATATAGTTGTGTTTTGATGATATATACACACATAGCACATTGGTTTTGTTATGGAAGGACCAGCTTCATCTTGAGGGTTTAGGAACAGGCACTCTGCCTATCCATTCAGAGTTCATGATAATGAAGTGGAAATTAAATTGTTGATGAGTTTACAGGGGAGGATTCTGCTCCAAACCTTACAATTGCGAGGCAGATTATTAGCAGAGGATCAAGGGTTGGCTATTTAAACAGCACATAATGCTGCGACAAGGTTTTACTAGCACTGAGAGGCAGGCTGGGGAATTGATCTTGGACCCCAGCCTCATTACTGAGACTAGGTTATTGTCCTCTAACAGAATGCAATCCATGCCTCTTAACTGGACATAACACCCTCAGAAGACATATGTACCTAATGAGGTTGATAGAAAGTTCTTTGTTTAGGAAGTGCAGAACAGGAATAAACCTCATCTCACGTTTTATGTAAGTGGAAGCTTAGACATCATCGTCTGGCTTCCTTCTTTCTGGACCCAAAGAATGTTAGAAATCTGAATCTGGGAGCACTCTGTGAACTTTATTAAAGGGACAGAGCTCCCATGACTCAGAATGTGATTTCTCAGACATGAAGGTCCTGTTAAAGGCTTAAGTGAATCGGGACTGATGAGGGCTCAAACCCACTGTTCACTGATTGACAATTAATTAATTAGTTCATTCATGATTCAAATTTTAATTCACAGTGCACAGTGAAATGCAGATTTGTTACAGTTAGTGTAAATTGGTGTTGTATTATCTGTTGTGATCAACCAGAATATATATGTGATGTCTGCACTGTGTAGAGTTACACTGAGCAGCCATGGATGTAGTGTAAGCAGCTGTATTTGGTGTAGAATTAAGGACACTAAATTTCAATTTTACTTAAAATGCTTATGGCACAGTATATAAGTGCATACTGCAGACTAATAATAAAATTGCATAAACGAAAATGATTTAAAAATCGAAGATCTTTTATGGAGATGAAAGGCAGGGTTATTATGTGGCAAATGTGACAGCTCTATCATTCCTGTTTGCAAATAAAACTCCCTGTTCAAATGTACACTTATGTACAAGATTTTTTATTCTAGTTGTCAGTGAAATCAGCACAATTGTATATTGTTTTTGTTAGTTTTGTTTTGTGATAGCTAATCGCTTCTGTCACATTCCCTTCCCCTGCACTGTACAACTTTCTCTCACATCTGTCATGGCATATTTGTGTGTTTTGGTTTGTAGTTTCCAATGTTCTCAATGATTTCAGTCATCCTGAATACTTGCTCCATTACCCAAATATTAATTATGTCAGGTGACCAAAGTCTGGAAAAGCATATTCACCAGTCGAGTTAGTTAGTTAGTTAGTTAGTTTTGTTTTTTTTTTCTCCCCCCCCCCCAAAAAAAAAAAAAAATTTATAAAGCCACCACGAAGAATTGTGTAGGGGTTGTTCTTCCCAGAAAATTTTTACTGGAAAACCCACAGAGTGCAAGATTCATTATGCCCATCTATATCTTTTTCTTCAAGAACTAGAAGAAGGTATATAGGAAACACTTGACTGGAGCATCTTCCAGGTAGATTATCTGCCTGTGTGTAAATGAACATGTTTCTTTACTTTGATCTTTCCCATGAATGATAAAATTTAAATTATAGATGTGCAGTTTACAAAACCAATTAACCTCATTTACAGACAGCTTAGGGAAATGCTAATTTTGTTGCACATCCATAATCTTGCATCATCATTAATTTACATAATTTTTCAACTCAAAATCTTTGTCCAGATAATTTATATTTACTCATATGTGCTAGTTTTTTTTGTGCTTCTGTTGTATGTTCAATAGAAGTCTTGCATTTATAACCAACCATTTTTAAATTATTATGAACATTTAAACACAATACTCCCATTTTTTGTCAACTTACAATACAGCACATTGGACTAGATAATAGATCCATGGCTGATTGGTTGATACTCAAATTTACTGGAGTGGAGTGGAGAAAGCTACATAATGAGGAGCTTAATGATCCGTACTCCTCACCCAGTATTCTTCAGGTTATCAAATCGAGAAGAATGAGATGGGCGGGGCATGTAGCACATATGGGGGAAGAGGAGAGGCATATACAGGGTTTTGGTGGGGAAATGTGAGGGATAGAGACAACTTGGAAGAAACACCGGTAGATGGGAGGATAATATTAAGATGGATCTCAGGAAGTGGGATATGGGGGATAGATTGGATTGAGCTGGCTTAGGTTAGGGACAGGTGACGGGCACTTGTGAATGTGTTAATGAACCTTCAGGTTCCATAAAATGCAGGGAATTTCTTGTCTAGCTGAGAACCAGTTAGCTTCTCAAGAAAGACTCTGGTACATGGAGTAAGTAAGTAAGGAAGTAAATAAGTATTTACTGGACTCCCCCCCCCACACACGCACGCACACACACACACTCACTCACTCAGGTGTGCACATGCGCTTACTTCTTGCTGTTAATCTACTTTGATTTTAATAATACGTTATTAAGAGTGTAATATATGAGCATACATACATAAATACACACATACACACACACATACATACATACATACATACATACACACATACATACACACATACATACACATACATACATACATGCACACATACATACACACATACATACTTACACACATACATACGTACACACATACATACATATGTACATACACACATACATACATACACATATATACACACATACATACATACAGACAGACATCCATATACACACACGCGCACGCACGCGCGCTCTCTCTCTCTCTACATTTCATCAATCCTAAAAGCCTCATTGGCGCTGGATATGAAACATATCATTAAAAAAGTTTTATAATAATGATTATGAGTAATTTTGCATGCTCCGTACATGTGTATACAAAAAATATACGATTTAACATAAAAAATGATAAACAATTATTACTATTGCTGTCTTCCTAAAGTTACATAAAATGGAGATATATTAATTTAATATTTTTAAGTAAAAAAAAAGTATCATATCAAATCAGGCCTCACATCATGAGTCTATATTAGGCATTCAAATATTCTTCTAATGAATAAAAAGCTTTATCATTTGCATTAAACATATTTCTTGTTTGAGTCTAATTCTGCAATAATGTCCAGAAGTTTCATATATATTTTTATCCTGCTATAATAGACACCCTTTTGATATACTGTAAGTTTGGTTGATGGCATTTGTAGTTTTATTTTATGTCTCATGTTTCTGCCATGAATTTAAGAATTAAATTTATAAATTTCCAAGTTTGTTGATTGTTACCTCATCAGGAAAAGCATGCATTGAGAGGGTAAGATTGGTATTTCCAGTTTTTGAAACAATGCTTTGTATATTGTCCTAGAACTTGATCCAGTCGTAATTCTAATTATTCTTTTTTACTGTTGGAAGACTCCTTTACTTTCTACTGAATTACCCCAGAATATGACGCTATACTCAATTACAGCATGAAAATACGCAAACTGAATCATTTTGAGAGTTGTTGTGTTGCTGTACAGATACATCACTCTAACAAGGTACCAAAAACTACTTACTTTAGGCAAAATTTTGTAAACATGATTATTCCAATTAATGTTTATGTGAAGTTCTAGTCCTAAGAACTTAATATTATTAGTCCCATCTAGTACCTTATTTTGGTATGTAATTTGGAAAGGTTCATTTTTACAATAACTTGGGGTGAATGTAGCTATATTTGTCTTTTATATATGGAGTTTTAACCACAAATTCTATACTTTTATCTTGAATTTTGTGTTAATGTATGCACCACTGATATGTAGTAATACATGGAAACCTTTTGCTCTTGCACTTATTGTTTCATGTTGAACTCCGTGATTGCATTTCTTTTACAGGGAACTCCTTCATAATGGTCTAGATGAGTCACAATATTTTGCAGACATAAAAAAACATTGGGGTGTTCCCATGTTCAGTTTACATAGTTTGTTTTAAATTAGAAATTTAAAAGGACTGATGTCAGTGTGAGGGTCTCAGAAAGCCAAACTGAAGGCATGAAAAGCATAAATTTAGAATAGGAGGCTATTACCTTTCCAAAATTATTTATTTTAACCCTCTGCATGCATCGTAAATTCTTAACATTCAGTTCATATAGGAAGTAATATCTGACGTTTTTGCCCACCTGTAACAATGTTCGTTGCTGTTTAAGTTTTTAATGTACAAGTGAATGGACTCAAAGATGAAAAAATACTCTTTTCTATGTCTGATGTGGAGGGTCTGGTGCATTACAGGTTTCTTCCCAAAGGCCACAGAATGAATCAGACTGTCTGCAGAATGGTTCTGCAGTGACTTTGTGATTATGTTTGTTGGGAGCAGCCTTACAAATTATTTCCAGTACCTGGCTTCATCATCTTGACAGTGTGCCATGCCTAGTGGCCCTGAGTATCGGGGAGTTCCCATCCACTTTACTCATCAGTTTTGTTCCCCTGGGAGTTCTTTCCCTTCCTCAGGCTGTAGATCATCCTACAGGAGAAACGATTCCAAGACTTCTTGGAGATACGGCTGAATGCAACAGGGCAACTGCAGGCCATTTCAAAACAGGCCTGACCACAGATACATTGCAAAGTTGGAATCACCTCATTTGATCTGGAGGATCCTACTTTGAAGGAGGTAATTCAGAGGAACTTGACAATGCTTCAGTTTTCCTGCAGTAATTTCTGTTCCAGATGCTTTTGATAAGCCATATGTTTGGCAGGAATAATACTGCCATTATCATTAATACAGTGGCATTCCCATTGCATGTTCTACAATTTTGCGTGTGCTGTCATTTACCATTTAGTTTTAATGATCCCAAGTCAATAATCACAGCACAGAGTTTCCTAAATTTAAGATATTTCTTCATTTGATGTTTAAATTTACATTTCCAAAGAGAAACCTTCACACTAATATAGAATAACAATACATTCGTGCATCAGAACTATTGAATGAATGATGATTGTAATATTACACCTGTTGGAAAGAAGTGTCATTACAGTAATGTAACACAACATACATAAGAGAACATATTTGGGAAATGAAAGAATGTAATGTTTGTGTTAGATGTCCTAGTTATTTGTTTGTCACTCTGTCACTTGCATCCTCATCCTCCATTTTGATGTTCCAAATGATGCGAGAAATTGTGTTAATATACTTGCAGAATGGATCAATGTTTTGTGCCATACATGTCATCTTAAACATGTATTGAGCCGTACCGGCTCTAGGTAAAGCCATGACCTTGCCCCTGGCAAGGGAAAACTGGTTATTTCCTCCCCCGTTCCTTTCCCCGAGGCTATAGTCGCGGGCTATTGGCCGCCCTCACGGAAGAGAAAGAGGAGGGCGTCCTC
>Ga0123352_10007930_pt1 | contig 16471 bp, 8 predicted proteins | sample TergutLab28metaG_FD_89700 | JGI IMG/M metagenome (GOLD analysis project Ga0123352, IMG submission 89700) | Labiotermes labralis P1 segment gut microbial communities from Petit-Saut dam, French Guiana - Lab288 P1 | ecosystem: Host-associated > Arthropoda: Insects > Digestive system > Gut ... | reverse complement strand
TCCTGGTTTCTACCTTTTAATTCCCTTGTGCGCACACCCTTGCGCTCTATAGAGCCCACACATGGCCCCCCCCCCCCCCGCCCCGCCAATTTAAATGGACTTGTCCATTTAGCTGAAAGACCAAATCTGGTTTCTGCAATACATTTTTTGTTGCAGGACATTCTGTTTCATTGACTGTATGCAACATGGAGGGAATACAGCCTCCTGACTGACGGAAACTACATCAAAGGATTCAGATGAAGAGAACACAGAGATAGGAGTTGTGAAAACATGGTTACTGAAGAGATGGACTGTTGGAAGAATTCCCTGAAGAAAGTTAAAATCTGTGATTGGGCAGACCAAGAAATTCAGACCCAAAAACAAAAGAAAGACAAAACTAAGAAGCAAATCTGCAATAAACTGCATTTGATCCATTACATAAACATCTCAGCCTAACTCTTTCGCACCATTCAAACAAACATGAACTTTGAGAGGCAGGCAGAAGCAACATTAATCAATTCCCAAAATTCTACACAAAAATGAAGTATTTTAGTAACCCATGTGCAGTTTAATGATTATAAAACTCAAAGCAAAGTGGCTGCAATTCATATAAGAATGTGCTCAAAACTGCCCGACTTCTAGGAATAAATATTTTTGAATTACATGATGTTGCACTGAACAGTCCAGTAACTAATTAGCCTCATTTCAGAAGAATCAAGTAAAAAAGGACAGAATTCAAGAGACAGGTTATAGAACTATATACAGTGGGAAAACTTGGTCAAGAAGAGTTTGAACAGTGTGCTTGAGGTATTAAAAAGAAAATTCGAGCAGTGGTGGGTAGAATTCTAGAACATCCTTCTTCAACATCTGGGCAAACACCAGCTGTGAGGGCAGGACAGAAAAATTTACTGTCTTCAAGAAGAGCTTCATATATTTATGCTTGCAGCACACAACCAGTCATGTTAATCGTGTTTTCTGGGGGGTGAAGACTCCAAATAATTATCCAAATAAAAAATATGTTCATTTTCACTGATTCTAGACCTGCTTATGTTTCTTGTATTCTAGGAAATCAGCATTTGATCTGCAGTGATCACTATGACAACATTCTGATAACGTTTTTGTGACGTGTAATTAGTATAAAACCTACGAATTTGAGGTAAATATAAATTTTCTCTTCATGGTTAATTCCGCATTATTTACAAGCATTAGCCTCCCAGTTCCTAAGACCCAACACACCTGATCATAATACACAGCGGGCATGACCAGTGTATGGTTAGAATGCACACTTCTCTTCATAAACAACACAAAGGTAACACATTTGTTAGAAAGACAATAATTATGAAATTAAAGAATTCATATACTATTCACATTAACAAAACTTGGTTATAACCTTCACTCATATTGGGATGTCATTAGATATGCACTTAGGAGAACCACTAGAAGTAGCAGTTCAGAGAACTGTTCCGGAACACAGAGAAATACTATAACGTTACCCACAAGCCAAATTTGTATTTAAAAAGTGCTTTTGAACTATTTTATCATAGTGTCATATAGAACAGTACCTACACAGTGTCTGCAATCAGTCACTTGATTCCTTGTTTCTAATGTTACGAAGGAGCACAGCATGTGCTTTGGGATCCCCTTACAAGTTCCTTGTGTGTCTCTCTGGACGTACTTACATTGGAAACTAGTGCTGTTGACTTGCATTTGGGAAATAGGGTATTCAAATTTAATCAGTTCTGCTAATTATCCTCTATGTAGATTTCTGTTGTCTTCTGCAGTATCTAAAAGTAAAACCTAAAATGTAATCCTTGTAAGGCCTAAAACACATCAAACCAATGACAAGTAATTTCAGTATTTGTTGAAGGTATACGAAATACTTAACTTGGGATACTTATAGAACACTCATGAACCCCTGTATGGCAGCTACTCTTTCTCTGAAACTTACGAATACTAAACACATTTGGTCTCAGTCAATGCAGTCAAAAAGAATGTGTAAAATGACTTGTGTCACATGAAACTTCTGGAAATTGGCATCATGAAGGGCAAGGAAAACAAATCACTAAGACATAAATCACCTAACCTGTGTGTATGTGTGTGGCTAAAGTCCTATCCAACCAGCAACCTCATCTCGTATGTGTATAATTCATTATCATCTAACTGATGAAAGGCTGAGACTCAGCACATTTAATGTTTAAAATATGGTACCTCCCGTAATACCAAAGCTCAGAAGAAACTTCATATGTGCTACACATAGTGAAGCCTTGGTCTCAAACATTCCCCCTTGCAGCACAACTCCACAGTAAATACAGGGTGCATATTAACTACATACAACAATACACCCAGTTTTTACAGAAATTTAATTTTGTCAGATTTTAGCAGTTAATATGCTGGCATTCAGTGACCATGTAGGAAGTCTGAGACATACTTTGTAACACCGAGTGGCATTGTAACATTTTGCATGGACTCCTTGTAATCTTGTAAATTAACCTGATGATGATCGTGATGGCAACTGAAACACGATGATAATGAATAATGTGTGATAAACACATTTTACATACATGCATTTGTCTGTCTTATTGTGTGAAATGAAATAACCATTTAATGCATGGATATGGAACATAATGAACGTGTTATCAGAGATTTTACACCAGAAAATTACCAACAACAATAACAACAGCAACAACAACAGGCAGGTGAGGTGTTTTGTGAGGGTACATTTCTAAACTGCATTTTGTCATAATTCATAAAGCTCATCTAATTTTAAATTAATGTTACACATTAAAAAAAAAACCACTGAATTTTGAGCGGGGTCATGCAGTGAAGTGCAGTAATACTTTTAACCAAAATATGTGACATAATAATAAAAGAAATAAAATACATAACAGCCATCCATGAGAAATACAGCATTATGAACAGTGTGTGGGCCTTTAATCTGAAGGAAGCCCAAATGCACTGAATAACACAGGACTGAAGATCAGGCTGAACTTGATAAATACTGCAATTAATATGGTAAGAATAAAAGCTTTTAAGTTATCAATGGAGGATTACATTTACATGGGCCCTGGATGAGGCTATATTGCAGCGACTGTGGGCCAAAGGGCTAAAGAAAGCTAGTGGCTTATACATTTCTGATTGTAAACAAGTACCACATCACTACTTACATAAAACTCTTCAGATATTGTCATTTTTAGAACACAAGAACAAGAAAAGCAGGTTATGAAAATGACAAAAGCAAGCAGAAATTAAAATCTTAGTCCTCTACCAAAAACGCTGTATTTTAAAACACCTAACCACAACAAAATACAAATAACTGACTACAACAGACTTTGCTGATTCACAGCCTCTAGTCAAAATCAAGTTCACTGTACTGGCTGACTAAGGGCTGGCATTGTCAGGCAACAGATTCAATAGCTACTGATTTATTGGAGTTACTGAACATACTTTACAGAATACCAAATAACACAAAACGAATACACCCCCAAATTAATTTGGGCACAGTAAATGAAACTTTAACTGGTGGTCCCAACATGGTAAAATGTGAAGTGGATCCAACTCGACTATCTTACACCCAGCTGCACAAAGTAAATTACTGTTACTAGGGACAACGAGGCCTCCAAAAGTCTTGACATCAACTGTCACGGTATTCCTGACTCCATTTCTCCTACTCCATCAATTTCTTTGACCACACAGACTCAAGAAAAACAAGGAATAGTACCCTGATGACCCAGAATTGGAAGATGAAGGATATCCAAGTGGTATACTTCTCTGATTAGCTGCACAGCCCAACAATGTAGGACCAGTAACAAAAAATTACCTGTAAAAACTTAGCTCAGTATAGGTACTATCTGATAATCCAGAATATTCGATAATTTGACACCTGTCCAATCCTGTGCAAATCAGAGTCAGAGAATTTTCCTGTACATAAACATCAACACAAGGTAGAGGTATCATAATCAAATGTGATGAAGCTTTGAAATGAAAAGCAAGCAATACATTCAGATCTGAGGTTTTCAAAGCAGTGTGGATTCATATTGTGAACTTCTCCACTGTTAACGCCATGTTGTAGTCTGATGGGTCAAGATGGATGTTTCTAGGAACATAATGCCTCCCACTCCAGGGCAAAAGAGTTCCTTCCTCTGCTCTGAAGGAGCTACAACATGTCACAACCCAGAAGACCACAATATGAAATGCAGTCAAGTTCAGCCTAAGCCTCTCTTATGCAGTAACATGAAAGAGAAACAGAAACATTATATGACAAATATGCATCTAATGTTGGTGACAGAAGGTCAGTTTTCAGGCTGCAGCAACCCCTGTTCGTACAATCCCAGAACATACCATTCAGTTTCATATGTTTTACATCATCTACTGAAAAGAAACAGTCAAAAATAAAGGAAATTTAATTTAATTACATTCCATGTAACTCATTTGTAGTTGTGCACACTCCCTGCAAATAGCCAAATTATTTACAATAGTAAGGAAGTACACCCAAATGATAATTATAACAATATTTCCAAAAGAAAATTAATTTTACATTTCAAGTGTGGCAGTTTGAAACAACCTAGAAAGGGAACAATTCTATTTTGCTGGACAGTCACAGGTCTGCAATGTAAGCATCTGGCCCACAGCCATTTAAATGCTTCTTTTTCTTCAAACTTTTTTAGTTGAACATTTCATGTTATTATGGCCATAGCAGGACATCACAACAGATGGTAGCACCTATTAAAGCAACTAATAAATTATTTTATAGTTTGTTTACTGTACAGAGACTCAAAGTAAGAATGAAGTTTACTGCTGAACCTGCAGGAAAGAATACTTTTAAAATTGATTTACTTCCTTCTGAAAGACAATTTACATAAAAAAGGACTTTCTTCACGCAAAAATATGACATTGCTCATTCAATGTAAAAAAGCATTCCACTCATCTTGTGTATAAAAAAAGTGCTGGGTCTAACACGTCAGATTCAGCTTCTTTTTCATTTGGTGTGGTTGGTCAAGAAATACTTAATGCAAAATTGTCATATCAATTTCACAATTTGGCCAGAAGTGCACATACACAATGTACTGAACTACAGGAGCAGAACTCAGGTCCACTGTTGGTATTTAAATTACATTCTCTCTTCTCGTAATAAAATAAATTAGCACACAGACAGACAAGAGTTTCTTTTTGCAAGTCAAAAAATCACACAATGACTTGGTTAGCAAGGTAACAAGACCAGATGGAGGAAACAGCAGGAAGCAAGACTGAGAAATGCTAAAAGCACTATCAACAAATGGGGAAGAGATCTAAAACTGGACAGTCACAGCTCCCTGCTTCCTCTCTGGTCTCGTGGGGCTGCCACTTGGAACACATTCACGCAGGGCAAGAGCGGCTATCATCGTGACTGTGAAGACTCCTCCTTCTTATGTAAGTCCACCACTTGTGTGCCGTCCAGCGGTCTGGTTGAAGGAGGAGTTGGGCATGCCAGTTTGTGTCCTATTGGGCCTGGTCCTGGTCCAGGACCAGGTCCTGCCCGGTGATGGAGATGATGATTATTTTGCATTGCTCCTGAGGGACTAGGTGCCTTTCCCCGTAAATGGGGACCTGGGGGTGGTGGGTAGGGCTGAAATAACTTGGCACGTTCTTCTTCTTCAGCCCTAAATGCCGCCGCAGCCATCAGCGGATTAAAACGTAGCTGCTGAAGTGGGTCAAACCTGTACGCACTATCTCTGAAAGGATCTGTTCCTGGCCAAGTCGAACCAGGACCAGCGGAAAAGTGTGGTGGTATTGGAGGAGCACCTAGTACTGGTGGGACCACTCTGGACCGATCCAGCAATGTTGGAGGAGGAGGAATACTGTGGGGGTGTCGAGACAAATAGTGGTGGGGATGGAAGCGAGCATCAGTTGCTGCTCCGGGCCGACTCAATAAAACCACATCATCCTCCTTGCCAGTCCGAGGTTCTTCCTTCACTCTCACGCCATCACCATCTGGTGCAGTTCCATTTCGAATGGGTGACCTGTCTCGAGATATAATTTTGTTGCTATTTTCGACACGCTGCTGGTGAAGAAGACGTTCTCGTTCCCGTTCTAGTTCTCGTCTCTCCAGCTCTCTCCTCTCCTTTTCCCTTCTTTCCCTTTCCCTCTCTTTTTCCCTCTCCCTCTCACGTTCACGTTCCCTCTCACGCTCTGCCTCCAACTTGCGTTGTTTTTCTTCCCGCTCTCTTTCTCGCCGTTCTCTCTCACGCTGTTCTTCGCGTTCTCGCTCCCTACGACAGCGTTCCCTCTCCCGCTCACGTTCTCTCTCTCTTTCTTCAAGCTCCCTCCTTTCCAATGGACTTGGTTCAGGTTTCAGACCCCACGGACTTGCAGCCGACGTTGGGAAACCGCCCGCGGTTCGTTGCAGTCTAAAAGATGAATACGTAAATGCATAAAGAGTAACATGATTCAGAATACTTTCACATTATAAAATGATCTCCTTCAGGTATCACTCACCGACTCCAGGGATCATGAACAGGCCCAAGGGCTGGGAGGGGTGGTAGGTCTCTTGGAGATGGAAAAACTGAAGTTCCAAGACCCGGGAAAGCAGAGTTTGGACCGCTGAAAGTTGCAGGGTATCGTCCAAATGGAGAAACTCCGCTACCTGAAAAGCAATAAACCCATTACAATGAAATCCACTTGTCATACACCAAGACACTTAGTACTTCCATACATGTCCTACTTACTAAGATGACTGGTAGGTGGGTTAAGAAAACTGCTTGGGTGAGGCGTGGTATCAAAAGGTGGTCCTCTGTGTCCTGAAAGAGAAGTGGCAAATGAAGGCAGGTCATGAGGGCGGGGTGGAGCAGTTAGGCCACTAGGAAAGAGATGGTTTGGTGGCCTAAGCAGTTCTGCCTTTCCTGCTCCAGCTTTTACTTCTTGCTGCTGCTTCTGCTGATGGTGATATATCTCCCAAGCAATACGAACATGCATTGCATTCCAACGACCCGATTTCTGCAATCAAACAGTTAATAAACCATAAACACTTAAACGAACAGAAACAGTAAGTACACAGTAAATGTAAGGATGGTAGCTTTCTGATGGCTACAATGAGGTACATTTTCACTGCCATGTAACTGGGGGATCATCATACTTTTCTTGCATTGCCTCACACTGAATCAATAAAATTACTACTATTTCAGATGGACTTGCTAACCTCCTACATAAGGTTCCAGTAACAGTAAATTATCATCAGATGGTATATGGAAATATAACAGACTGTGACATATACATGGCCTTTCTGAGCACTGATGTGGAAGAGGTGGTAAGCATAAATACAAAGAACAGAAGATGACTGAACATGTAACACTTGAATGACAACAGTAATAAAAGTAAGTACAGTGAAACCTGCATTCCTACATTCGATTTATAGGTCCCACCAAAACTTCCATGAGAACACAGTTATTTTTCTGGAATATATGTTTATGCTTTCCACACACTTCCTCAATTATGTACTCAAACTGAGCACAAACTGGCCTGTTGCTTTCATTTTAAGTACCTTCAGTTGGAAGCAATTAAAAAAATAATGACAATTTCCCATCTCCTACACTACCTTTGTGTATGCTTACTAGCCTGCAGCTTCAAAGTTCTGCTAGCAGAATACAGCTGTGGCTCCTACTAATACAAACCCCATCAAGACTGAAATTTCCATACCCTTATGAAATCACTGTATTGGTGTTACTTTTTGAATCTAGTGCACATTGAACTGGGGAGACCTAGGCGTAGATGGGTGGATAATATTAGAATGCATCTCCAGGAGGTGGGATGTGGGTATATGGACTTGATTGGGCTGGCCCAGGATAGGGACAGGTAGCGGACGCTTGTGAGTGCAGTAATGAACCTTCGGGTTCCGTGAAATGTGGGGAATATCTTGACTAGTTGCAAACCAGTTAGCTTCTCAAGAAGGACTCTGCACCATGGAGTAAGTAAGTAAGTGCAAATTGAACTGACAAACAGTTTTATTTTATGAACTTAGTATGTTCCATATCCGTGCATTAAAAGTATAAATAAACTCACGTAATAAAACAAATGAACTTGTGTAAAAATGTGTTTTACAGCATATTATTAACTTGTGATGATGATCATGGTAGGTGTGCACTGATGCAGTTGTTGGTTTTAATACGCGAGTTTAAATAATCCCTGAATGCATGGATATGAATATATAAGTTCATCATGCCCAACAGGCAATAGCAGTTCATCTGCACAAGAACACAAATGAGCTACCCTGATGACGACTGCTAGAGTGATTGAAATATTTTGGTAATCAATAATGTTACAACATATCTTACACATGTGCATTTGTTGGTTTTATTATATTTGTTTAAATAGTTGTATTTTATTAACTGGAAAGGATTTGTCATAACTGACTGCAAGTTCCCACTCTTAATAAGTTGTTGTATTTGTATTTCTTTGTAAATGTACCGTGAATTAAACCACCATACAGTTTTACTGAAATCCTGGTTTTGATTTATTTGATGAGTGAATTGAACAAGAGGGAAATCTTCTCTCCTCACAGAAAATGGACATTCTAACCTAAGTGGATGGTAATATAAAAAAATGTGTTGCACTGGCTACCAGATTTGGAATTGCACTGTCAACATTCAATACCTTTGTTAAAAAAACTGGAAAGACACCATGAAGTGTTATGCACAATATGCAAGGTTCTCCGATACAAGGAATAATCTGCAACAGCCCCCACTTCAGGAACTGGAGAGTTTCTAGACCATGTGATTTAAATAAGCCACAGCAAAGAATGAAGTAATTCACAGCACAGCAATGAAAGATGATCTACACTTTGCCATATGATTAGGCAATTTGGATTTCAAACCCTATAATGGCTGGATCAATGGTTTCAAGCATCAAACAGTGTTAAGCACACAGCTGTAATGGAACAGCGCAAAAGTGCATACTCTTTAAACAAAGGAGGAATGCAAAAAGAGACAGCTACCTAAAATAAGCAAGGGTCAGAAACCTCCTACCATCTATAATGCTGAAAAGACTGAGTTATGCTTCAAGCTTCCACCTAACAAGGCACTCGGTCTAAAACAGAATCCTTCAAGTGGTGGAAAGAATTCTAAGGACACAATATTTCTTCTGTTAACCTGCAACATTCATCTTAAAAATGTCCAAATGCTGCCCACAAAATATGATGACACATTTTATTATTCTAATGGATGTAAAAGATGTGTTTTACCCGAGACTGCATTAGCATTTTGCAACCACATGACCAGGGAACAATCACGTCATTCAAACCACTACAGATGTGTGAGAAAAGCTTTTTCTACAATTTATCACCAACTGCTTCATGATGGAACACTCACGAAGGTAAAAGTGTTGGATGCTAAATTTACTATGGAATCATGGTGGTCAGTCACACATATGACAAAGTGTCTATGATAAGATTGAGAGGACAGCGAAAGAACAGTTTTATTTGCTGGTAGTGCCAGCTGCTGATGGCATACAAATGACAATGGCAAAACTTAAGTACTCTTAAAAAAACTTGTCCTAGTGCCTATGCAGTGATAGACTGCCAACTATGTGAGTTACGGCAAAGGCTGAGAGGATAGAAAACAGCAAATAATTTCCTATTGTATGAAGCCAGAAAGTAAATCTGCACCAAATATTCCAATGAAGTCACAACTATAGTGAACTGCTACATGCCATTCATACTTGAAAAAAAAGCAGCGTTATGCTCTGGTTTAGATGTAATAGAGGTCTAATAAATCCAAGATGGAACAACTGCACATCAAAAGAGAACAATGCAGTGATCTGAATCCACAGCTTGAAGGACATATTTAACAAAGGAGGAAGTGTTCTGTAAGTATCAGAGTAATCAAATCAAGCAAACTTGGTATATACATAGCTGGACCCCTGATGTCACCATAATGGCCTTTCCTTAACAATGTCATGCCACTAACCACAGGAAAGAAAGCACCTGATGATAGAACTAATCTGGCCAGCTCAAAGAACAGGTATTAAAAACAAATAAATAATAACTAAAACACGAAGTTCACATATTTGTACCTGTCACTGAAAATGTCAGCATGTCTTTTGCACAGTTTCATTAAAACTCCTTACACAATTATTCCTTCCAGTCTTTGAGACTTGCTACTTGCCATATTTACCCAAATATAGGATATTCTTTCATAATCATCAGTTTCCAGGATTATACCTATACAGAATATGTTTCACAATTTTCACATGGTGGATTAGGAAGAAAAATCTCTTCTTGTATTCGAGCAAATATGACACATTATTTATGTGTCTTAATTAAATGCTGTTATGAACAACATTTGTATAAACAAAGATTATTATACTGTTGGCAAACCCATTCAGGATCAAGCTAATGGCAAATACCAAAGCACATTTTGACTTCAGAATTTTCTTTTACTGATATTATATCATAACATAACCAATGGCACAACAGTTTACAGAATGAAGAAGACATATGCTAACTAAAACTACACTGAACTAAAGGATGCAGTTATTTTAAAGTTGTCCATTCCTTACTCGGTTTATTTCACCAATCAAACGCACAGTATTAATTACATATACATAATAAAGGCATATCTCCAACATGTTTCAGTACAAGTGTACCATCTTCCAGAAGAATAATGCCAGTTTTTAAAAAAGAAATTGCTCAACAAGCAAATATGATTTCACAACTTCAAGAATGTCAGCATCTGGTTTTTACAACTGGCATTATTCTGGTACACATGTATCAAAACATGTTGGGAGACATGCTTTTACTATTTATACATAATTAACACTGCATTTGGTTGGCAAAATAAACTGAGTACATTAAAGGATGCAAATTTCTCAGCAGCAAGCTTTGTCCAAGTAAGACACTATTTAATACGTATAGCAAAATACCATTATTACAATGAATTTCACCTGCAACCTACTGAAGCAAAATATTATTACAGGAAAAAAAACAAGCAAAATGTGCAACAGACTTTCTACATTGCACATAATATTGCTGTATATCACTAATGCAATTAGACATGTCTACATACATTTACCTTTCTACTAGTATGGAAAGTTACCTTACTAGCAAATTCTATCATGTTTGCACTGTGCAACTTCACGTAAGTATTCACTACAAAGCACAAATTAATTCAAACAAGTAACATTAGTGAAGACGGATACATAATAAAATATGAATTCACGAATATACTACAATTGACCCAAATTCTACATTTACATAAAAGTATGACAAATATGATGTGTATCGTGGGTTAATGCCTCCAAATTAATAGTCTATTTCACCTTATCAGTCTTCACCCAAGTCAGTGACGGTTAACAGCCCATTTTTGAGATAATGGCACATAATGAGTTTGTCAATTTGTACACTAATTAACAACAGTGTATCAACAACAGTATTCATGTGGTCAAATGAGACATACATATATTATGTATGGCAAATGGGAAGGGACTGGTCAGGAAGCAGTTAATGCCTATTTCATGATATTAAACTGGCATTTGCCTAAAAAAAACTGCAAAAAATCAAACACAAACTTAATGATAACAAGAACCTGAGACTGTGACTTGGCCACCTCATGAATACACATCTAAGAGCATTACCACTCAACAAACCTACATGAATAGCATCTATGTTGTTAACTATACTGCAAACAGTGTTGTTTTACATACTGTATATTCCAGATCATAAGATGCACTCAGGTCTTAGAAGGCAAATTTTGGGAAAAACTGCTTCACTGCACATATGTGCAACACACATTCAATGATGTTTCCTGAACAAAATGCCAGTACATAAAACTTTTACTCATCGTACAAAACAAAGAACTTGTTACTAGAGTCACATTCGTCATTGCCAATGTTGTTGTCTTCAGAATGCACAAACTGTCAGTGCCGTTACTGATAAACATTTGTGAAGGCATCTACAACTCTCTCATTCAACTAACTCCCACAAATTTTTCACCCATCTGCACACATGTGAAATGGCTGTCAATATACTGTGCTGGTCTTACACTGTGGTCTGTTGCTCCCACCCATATGGTCCACTTGTCATAAAAGAATGCTTTAAAAGGTTTTTTAATTGAGATGTCCAATGCCTGCAGTTGATTAGTAAGGCCTCCTGGATTCCCAGCAACCTATGTGTTTAGCTCTGTGACTATCCTCCATCACATATGACCTGACCTGGTCACACACTAAAAGAAATGGTTTCTTCAGAAGGCCACCTGGATGTTTTGACCATTTGTTCTCCACCCACAGCTTCAATCCTTGTCCGTCTATCTAACCAACCACTCATCCATCAATTGGCACAAACACGGATAAAAAACTAGTCATAGAATTTCATCTTTGGGCATCATTTTCCTTTATTAGCTCATTGTTGAAAACTAGCATTCATCAGAGTTTTACATAAAACTTCAGTTTCTACCTCAAATAATGCAGCCCACTGGCTAGAAATGAGGTTTGCACAAGGATTTTTTAAATTAAAGGTCAAGTTCTAGAGAGGTATGGATAAGGTCTTGCTCACACATGCTATTAAACAATATACAGCCCACATATTGGGGGGGGGGGATGATGAAAATAACCTAAAACTAAATAAAAACAAACAAAAGACAGACGGGTGGGAGAAGAAGAAGCTGCATGCAGAAAGCAAACCTTCTGACCATCAAATGTAGGGGAATTTTAGACAACATATTTCAAGAGAAGATGAAGTTTATCATATGCTCTGAAATATATAGTATTTATAGAATGTTTATTTAACAATACTGTCAGCAGCTCAGGCCACTTAGAACTGAATGGCAGACTGACTAGTGAAGAAAGATTCAGAAAAGACATGGACAGAAGTGACTGTGGTCTCATGATACATTATCCAGGCGTCTGGAGGCAGCAGTAAGACCATGAAGCAAACCACAAACCTCCTGAACATGGATCAATAGCATGACTACTTGAGCCAACTTACTTCATCCCACAACTGCAGGATATACTGACGAGGTACTCTAAAAATTATAACAGATGTGTCCCACAGAGCTTGTGTCAAAGAAATGAACTTCATAGCAGTCAAACCAATTAGCATACATATGTTTGTTGCACTGACAATTCAATGTCCAAAATCTTCAAACTTCTTCTGTATTCCATAAGTGGACTAAAAAAAAATATGTCAGTAGAAAATAAGTTCCAAATATAAAACGTAATGCAAAAAATAAATATTAATTAGGTGTAAAATGCAACCACATAGGAAGAAGACACCTACCACTGGTTTAGGTTTCGAGGGATCAGCCACCTGCTGTGGAAAAACAAAGAAAACAAAGCGTTACTCACAGGTAAAGCAAGAAGCCAATACATGAGCTGGCAATCAAGCATTGTAATTTTTGGTATGCCATGGTAAATGCACATAAACCAACATATGGGTCAGGAGTGTTTCCATGCATAAATTAAATGTATTACAAAATTAGTAACTCAGCCATGCAAAAACTAATAACAATACAGTGAAATGTCACAACAACAAACTCTGACCACCCGCGTTAACTTGTAATGTGTGAAGTTTACATGGTGAGTCAAAGAACTTAAGTCTCAAGTGGGCAAACAGCAGTGTCAATACAGAACAACATTCTGATGTCTTAAAGGATTCGCCATTATGGGAGGTGCAAATATACAAGTTTTTAAAAGTCACTCCTTATTTTTGAAGTTCTACTCAATCCTGCAAAAACAGACACACCAAAATCGTGTTGCCATATTTTATAACCAAACCATTTGCTAGAAGTAAACATGGCCAAAAAAGGAGGCAGAGAACAGCAGAACCTGTATCAAGAAGCAGACTATGGCACCCAGTCATTGAAATTTAAAAAAATGGTGGAAAATTACACTATGCAAATATGCAGTTGACCATCAAAGAATAAAAAATGGCACTAACTTTTGTATAACACACGGCTTCTTGACTGCTCAACAACTGACTTATCACACTGGCAAGTTATACATAGTCTACGTTTGCCGTATTCAAAGAATTGCCTTCCTTATCTCTGTATGTGAAAAATCATACTATTAAAAAAAAATCACAGTTTCTAAACCAACTAGTAGTGGCAAACTGTACTGTACTTACATACAACACAACATGAAGTTCATTTCTTTGTATGTTTATTATATATACCTTTGGTGTAAATGTAGGGAGATGATTGGGTGGAGCGAAGGGAGTAGAGCCCCCTAGACTAGGATGAAGAAGTCCTGGTGAAAACCCTGGGTAACTTGTTAGCCCAAGATTTTGTCTGTAAAACGATGAGTCCACGCCACCTAATTTCGGGATTTCCTTGAACTGAAAGAGAAAAATGTACACTTGAAACCACTCTTAAAGAACAAATGGTATAAAATGTCCACCTCTAAAACTCTTGCTGATTTTTTAAAGCTGCAGCCTACAACCTAAGGTCGCAACACAAATCACAGTCACAGGAACACTAAGCATGCCTGTGAAGGGTGATCAGGACAGATCACTATTTATTTAAAGCACCTGAATTGGTAAACACCAGAAGTGACAATCCCAATTGTAGCCAATTTAGGAACGTAAGAATAAAAAACGAGGAACAACATTCCTTAAAGCTTGCTGCATTTCATAATTCATTATGACTTATTTATGCTGGACACCAGCCACCAGTACAGAAGCATCAAACACAGTATACCAACAACAGCTCTACTACAATTCTTGACTACTGGAATGCATGGAATCAAACCTATTCCATATTAAGACACTGATGTAGATAGCCTATCAGTAGACTTCCACAATATAGTCACAAAAGAAAAGTTAGAACAATGTAAAAGTAAAATCATTTAGAGCAACCGAATACTGGTAGAAAATGGCTACACACTTCTCCCAATTTTTAAGTCTGTGTTCATGGAACTACCAGTAATTGTAGCTTTTATTTCTGGTGTTAAATGTCCCTTAAATAGATCAAAACCAGCATCCCCTGCTTTCCTAGAAGCGCACCTGGTCATCTGTTCCACACCAAACTCACAGGTCATCCAACACTTAGGTTGGCATCTGACAATGATCTCTCTAAGCATTTCTTCCCTAGGCAATGTTCTACAATGTACAATCATGTATGGTGGCAACTTGCTACCATGTGCTAATACCGTCAACATGACTGGTTACTTGCATCTTTCCAATACCCTAAGTTTTAATTGCCAGAGACTCTGCCCTGTTACTGACAGTATAATTTAATGGCACATTGAAGCACACTGGCATTTTCTGTTTGGCTCAGGATGTAACTGTTCATTTTCCAAGCCCAATCACAAGTCACTAAAAAGCAACTAGATTCTCCCGAAAGGGTGCTGCTAATTTCCAAAAAGCCAAGTTCTTCTACAAACACATAAACTGTTCCTCCTGATCATATACACAAAAACACACACGCACACAACAGCTCAAGCTGGCCCTGAACCAATTCTATGTGCAGCTGTGTGATTTGGCAAGTTCCTATGATTTAAACTTTATGGCTTCACATTTAATTGGAATTCTAGTCCCCCCCCCCCCTCCTTCAAGCACACAAATTCAACAATTCCCTGTTTTGACTGCTGGAAACATCCATACTTGGGGCTACTGAAAGATTTTCTGGTGGAGTTCATGTTGAGGATCTTCTGCTTTTGTTGCCTCCACCTTTGTATGTTTGCTTCTGCAACAATGAGCTTTGCTGCTGTGCTGCAGTTATTTGTTTTCTTGGTGTGCTTAATCACCATAATTTAAAATCTGGCTTAATAACTTCACCTGATCCCACCTTGCACTTGTAGCTCTCTGCTCTATGTGGCAGACCATTTTATCAGAATAATGAATGACTTACAATCCTCACAGATCAGAACTAATAATGCTACAGCACATTCTGTTCTCTCTTTCATTTAAACATGACAATCTGGCAATGCACACCTTGGTTTGGTAGGCATGGTCTCATTCAGCAGTTTGTATGCAAATTTACAACCCCATATACATAATAATAATATTTATTTAAAAAAAAAAGACTCATCTTGCATGCTAGTAAATACAGTACTTACATTATCAAACCTTAAGAAGTAGTTTGCTAATTGGGTACCAACACAGAAAATGTAGAGTAGCTCTGGTTACCACACAAGCCTTCAAGGTATTCACGTGAAAGATCAATTCCCTGAGAAGTATCTGTCAACTGGGTACCAATACAGATAATTTAACTGATAGCTCCTGTTACTATTTAGGCATTAATGGTCTTTATTTGGAAGACCAATTCCTGAAGAAGTTTTTGTCCCTTGGGTAGTAACAAAGAAAGTTTACAAGCTACCGATGACTACTACTGGAACATACGAGGTCTGTTAGAAAAGTATCCGACCGTATTTTTTTATGCGAACACCTGATGGATTATAATCTAGCGTGCTTGCATGAGCCGACCTTGAACCCTAGTGCGCATGCGTGAATTTTTTCCCGCCTGTCGATAGCGTCAGTTGCTGGCAAGCAGCATTTGAGTGAGGTAGTGTGTAGTGCTCGCGTCGATTTTTCATT
>Ga0123352_10007929_pt1 | contig 16472 bp, 10 predicted proteins | sample TergutLab28metaG_FD_89700 | JGI IMG/M metagenome (GOLD analysis project Ga0123352, IMG submission 89700) | Labiotermes labralis P1 segment gut microbial communities from Petit-Saut dam, French Guiana - Lab288 P1 | ecosystem: Host-associated > Arthropoda: Insects > Digestive system > Gut ... | reverse complement strand
CGTAACACCAACACACATCGAACCAGAGCAATACAACCCATGAAATAACTCAACAAATAAGTCGCAAGCTCCTGAGGATGGATGTATTAACATCCGAAACATGTTGAACAGTAAATAATGAAATAATAAAACAAGTGACATCAAGTTGGTCTCTCTTTATTCAACTATTCTACATGCAGTTTTATGGTATTTCTTTCATGTTGAAATTACAACAAAAGGGCTTTTCATTTTAATTTGAACACGAAAAGGAATGCCATATAACTGCATGTACAAGTCTTCATTAGATGTTCGAAACATGTCCAAAAAAACTATAATTAATTTAAATCATTAATGAAAAAACATGCATTTTGTTGGTTCTTATTACACAAGCAAAGATCTCACAATCTAGTACAGATACTGACCGTTCAGTTTGCAGTTAACCTTGGCAGCACTTCAATCTGCGGAAAGACACCGTCCCTTGTTAGCGACAATTAACCGATGTATTCCAGTTAAATAAAAACATTGGGCCGAAGTGCAGTCGTGTTTTGTGCATGTGAAATAATACAGTTATTTTCTGTAGATCTTTGTGGTCACAGCTGTGCGTAATTTTGACGTTAGGCTCGTTATAAACGAAAAAAGATATACGTTATAGAGTGATATAAAGGCTCATGTTTTGGACAGGATTTATTTGATTTATATGATTACCCCCGAACGCCGTTAAGAGACTTACCCACGCTGTGAAGGTCAACTGCATTCACTTGAGTAAGCGACAGTATAAAACTCTTTGCATCCCACGTCTGCGGTTCTCCAAAACGTAAGTAAACGAACCAAGCTGTTTCTCGTCCACTTGTTTCTTCGTGTCTCCCTCATATGTTTGTGTAGGAAGTTTAAGGTCCTCAAACTGAGGACTCTATTCACGTAATATTCAACAATAATTATTCCTTTCTGGCGCAATATAACCGGAAAATATCTACTAATTCATATACAGCAGTGGATATAACTTCTCGGATATTAAAAGTAATGGGTTCATAACGTCCAAGTTTTCGTTATATTTTGTCTTATCAATATAGAAGACGCCAAGCTCACATGAATCATTACTCACATTACGAATCATGTAGAAGTGGAAATTTAATAATCTAAGGTGCATGACAACGAAGTCACGCGTGTAATGCGAAACGGCTCTTACTGTAAGTTTTGAAAACTTTCAAACGTACAGCTAGGTCTAGAGCTCCGCCCAAGTTTATCCTCGCCAATATTTGGTGGTCAGTGGTCAGCTTCACGACACGTCCGCTTTAACCCCTAGAAATGGCACCGGTACTCAATGAAGATGAAAGCGGTTGAGTCGTACAGCCGGGATTCGAACCACGAGCCTTTTACCATATTCACTATCCAATAACGCTGTCCGAGCTCCAGTATAGGCCCATATTTGTCCTCATATCATAAAAGGTAAAGTGATCCCGTTACAGGCCCGGTGTGGTCCAGAGGGTGGGTAGAGGTATAGCTCTACTCTTCAATGACAGCGGCACTAGAAGGGGGTGAGTGGTCAGCAGCACGCCCCGGCCGCAATTTACCTTGGCTTCACTTTACCCCCGGGAAAGTCCCGGTACCCATTTTACAGGAGGCTGGGTGGGCCCCAGAGCCGGTCTGGACGGGAGGAAAATCTCGTCTCCACCGGGATTGGATCCCGGACCGTACAGACCGTAGTCAGTCGCTATACCGACTGAGCTACCGGCCCACATCCTCATATCGTATATTATAATAATTCAAATATCAGTGCAGTTTTTTTGGGCCGGGTAGCTCAGTCGGTATAGCGACTGGCTAGGGGCTGGACGGTCCGGGTATCGAATCCCGATAAGGGCGAAATTTTCCGCACCTGTCCAGACCGGCCCCGGGGCCCACCCATCCTCCCAAACAATTGGTACCGGGTCTTTCCCGGGGGTAAAGAGCGGCCGGGGCATGACACTGACCCTTTACCCCCTTCTACTGCCGTGGTCAAGAAAGAGTAGAGCTATACCTCTACTCCCCCTATGGGCCGTACGGCCTGTAAAGTGCCTCAGTGCCTGTACAAAGGCGCACTTTATCTTGCCTTTCAGTGCAGTTTACACTTAACATAATACAGATGTACAACAGAGAGCACAATTATAACACACACTCACTGCGACTACAATGTAGCGGAAGATTTGGACAGCCTGCAACTTTCTACTGAAAAGACACACAAAACACGTTTTTCTTAAACAGAAATATCCCATATACACTGTCGCATGCCTGCACACCAAGACTTCGCAGGGACATTTTGTGGCACCCCTGTTTTGCTTGTCTAGTTGTTATATTTAACTTCGGTATCAGACCCTCGCTGGCACTGTACTACACTGTGCACTGTGAACCTTGCCCGTGTCACACGCCAGTTTGGCTTAATGCACGGGACACGGCACAAACACATATGACCTTTGTGCTACAAGCATGTGATTAGACCAATTAACTACCCTGCAACCCCGTGTATTTCGTCTATTCTGCTGTAACACTGGACGCTATAACTTTCACCATTGGAGCTTGGGGCGCGAGACTGCACCCCGATACAGCAATAAAGCGACTCAGAATCCTACTGTTTTGGGCGTTCGACCGTCATCTTATCCCACAACTCCTACTCACCGCTCGGCTAGGGCTTGGGATACAACAACACGTTCTTTCCCGCATACATGTAGATCATAGATTTTCCCTAGTGGCGTAATGTTTTGGTGAACAGTCATACACACGGAGAAACCTAATTTGCTGCTTAACGATTTCTAAAACTGAATTTCCTTTCTTACATTTACTGACTTGGAATAAGAAAACTAGATAAAGAAAATAATCAATGTATTAAGGAAAAACGGGAGTACAGAACAGAGTAAAGGAAATAAAACCGTACCAGAAAAAATGACTACAAGACGTATGGAGGATAGACACAAATAGAATACCAAAACATGCACTAAAATATCAACCAAAATGACGAAGGAACGTAGGACGACCGAGGAAGAGATGGACGGACCAATTTCATCTTGAGGATTAAAGAACAGGAAACACGCCTAACCCTTCAAGAACATGTTGTTGTTTTGTTGATGATGATTATGATGACATTTAGTGACAGGTGACAGGTGTAGAAAGACAGATATCCTACCCCTAGGCAAATCCTTCTTTCCGTCGTCATCTTCTGGTCGAAGTCATTGCAGCATTCGGGGTTGTCTTTGAGTTCCAATATGGAACAGAAAAAAATCTGCGAAGGCAAAAATGAGCAGAAATAAATACGAACATTTGAGACCACTTTGCGGTAAAATATTTCTCCCCATGCTTTATCATTAGAAAATTTCAGGCCCTGCACGTAGTGCGGTAATTTAGAGCCACCGCGTATTTCAGTAGCACAACTTCAAATTTCTGATGTAATTTTTTTTACTTATAAAACAGAAATGAAAAATTATGTTCGTACCTCACAGGGAACAGTTTGTTTCCGTTATAAGGAACAATTAGTGAAATTTGGGCAGCGAAATAAAGCTTTCCTTTTTATGTGATCCATTAGTAGAAACAAAGCATTTCATTGGCTAATAACTGAAAACACAGCTCGTTGTGCAGATAACATGCACAGCTCATTATCATCATCATCATATGTCTGTCATGGAGTTGGACCACTTGTTGACCCGTTCCAGTCTCACGTATCCAGAAGTCTCTTCAAAGGTCTACCATGATTCATTCTGCCAGTTGGGGAGTAGTGTTCCATTACTCTGGGTAATCCATTTCGAGGCATCCTATATATTTTTTGTATCCATCTTCTCTTGTATTCCAGTAATTTGTCCAAAATTGGTGTTATTTTTAACTCCTTTGCAGTTTGTGCATTTGTTTTGTAATCGGTCCAAGTGTATCCTGCTGTTCTTCTCATGTATTTCATCTCTGCTGCTGTTATTCTTCTGGCGTCCCTTGCTTTAACAGTCCAAGTTTCACTGCCATATAACAAGACTGGAAGGGCCAGTGTATTGTGTAATTTTATTGTTGTTTTCTTAAGGGTTTTTTTGTGGTCTAAATACATTATTTAAAATACCTGTAATTTTCAAAAAGTTATTTAATTTGTTATCAATGTCCAATTCTCCTTCATAAGATATCACATTTCGTAAATAGTTAAACAAATTTACTTGTTCTATAATTTTATTATTTATTACAATTTTAGTTCTCACTGCATTTTGCCCTTTAAATGCCATCGATTTTGTTTTGTTTTCTGTAAAAATATAGTTAAAGCATATTCTGTTATTCCGGCTACTAATTTATGCGCAGCGCTCTGCAAGTTATCTTCTGTGTCTGCTATTATGACTTGGTCGTCTACAAATAACAGCGTTGACAGTTTATGTCTTGATTTTGCCACCTGGTTAACAACGCAGCTTTTAGTGCTAAACCTAACGGTACACACATTTACCATTAGGCTTGAAAAGGTTAAGCATCTCTGACTCTCCAAATGTAAATCATTTTCACTGCCTGTCTGTCTTGTGGCAATTATATATAACACCGATTCGAAAAGCGAAGGAACCCTTAAAATGCTTTGTTCAAACCTAACGAGTTAAACAACAGGACCCTCTAAAATGCTGGTATGTACCTACCAATGTACACGGCGTCAAAACCAACAGAACAATAACATTCATACTTACTGCCTTCATACTCAAAGCTCTTTTTCTTCTTCTTCTTCTACTTTTTTTACAATGGCACTACAGTCCAATGCGAACCTTCACATTCTTCATGGGCCTCTGCCAGTCAGCTCTGTTGTTTCATCTTTCTTCCAAATTTGTAATTTTGCATTTATTAATATCTCTTTGTACAGAGTTCCAAAATATGTTTTTGGTCGTCCTCTTGGTCGAATTCCCTGAGGACTGTTTTTAAATACAGGGTGCTGATAAGTCCTTAGCCCTAATTGATAATTCTTACGTGAAAATTAAACATATAAGTTGCCTTTCATCCCTCTAAAGGTTCTTGACAGTCTGCAGCAAGCATATACGATTGTTTGATCTGAGCAGTTGTTTAGCTTCCAACGACACTATCGATTCCGTTCTACGGCATCGGGAAGTAGGTCGGGCTAAGGACTTATCAACAGCCCGGTACTTACTTTTCTTTTACTATCCATTCAATTCGCATGACCAATCCAATTCAACCGACTTATTCTGACAAATGAAAGTGTACATAATCTCCAAACGGCTACATTAAATCTTAATCAAATCTTTTCTCCAATTTTCAATTACTCTAATTCCCCCCCCCCCAAAAAAAACCTTTCTCAAATCTTTCCTTTCAAAAGCAGCCAGTCCTTCTGGTAATATCTTTATCCAAAGTCCAAGATTCTGCTCCTTACGTTCCTATTGATCTTACTAACCCTTTAAACGCCGAGTTAAATCCCATCTGCCATTTGCTGTCACTATTAGGAACTCACCATATTCTCCACGTTAGCAGAGTAAGGGTTAATGTCTTATAGATCTTTATTTTTTCTGCTCACCCCAGAACTTGTTTTTCCACCTTCCACGTAATGTCACATGGTTACAAGGTCGAACGGTTTGCGCGATGCATTTAAAATCCCGCAGTACACTCTGTAGTACGAACATGTGCAGGCCGATAAAATGGAGCGAGAGAAACCATCAATGTTGCCTCAGTGTAAAAAAGACAGAGTATAGGGTGGGACATCAGGAAAGGGGAACGCTATCCGATAGACCGATTGCGTCTGAGACTTCCAGTCAACAAGACGATTAATTCTTCCTGCGGTTAAGGGAGATTTTAAAAAGTGTGACACAAATTACGAAAACGTTTTCGTCTGTTTTTAGTGTTCCACGGACGTAGGTTAAAGATTCCCCATCATGTCACTTAATGGCGTTCCTTTAACTACAGCTATTGCATATCTGATGTTTATTGGACCGTGCATCATTGTGATAACTGAAGAATAAGAAGCCAACTAGATGTCACATGTTATTTTATTGTACTTCTTATAGGCTCAACATGTTTCTAGCACTACTATGCCCATCATCAGGAGCTCGCGACTATGATGTTTTTTACCACATTGGTCATTTCTTTCTTGGTTTGCTGTGTGTTGGAGGTTAGGTGCGGTTAGGCTGGAGTAGTGTCTGGGCTGCAGGCTATAGCACTATAGCCTGCAGCCCGGACACTATTCCAGCCTACCCGCACCTAATCACCAACATACAGCAGAACAAGAAAGAAACGACCAATGTGGTAATCAGCACTATAGTCGCGAGCTCCTGATGATGGGCATAGTAGTGCCCGAAACATGTTGAGCCTGTAAGAAGTACAATACAATAACAAGTGATATCTAGTTGGTTTCTTATTCTTCAGATATTGCGTAGCTCCGAAACGCAGGAACGGCGAGTATTTAAGTGACGATCATGTCGTATATCAACGGACTTCCCGAAGTTATCGATGACGTAGACACACTCTGGCTTACGCAGCAGTTACGTTCCTGATGTCAGGCACAAATCGAATTCCCCGCCACTATGAATTGAATATTTATATAGTCAAGGATGTAAGCATATAGCAGTGAGTGTAGCTGAAACCGAAATTCCTAAAGCACTTGAACCTGATCGGCCGCAGCACGACAACCCGGCCGCTTGTGTTATCGCCCAGCAGTATTCTTCTGCCACTTTCTTCTCACTGTGCTTTCTCTTCCGCAACAAAAAATTTTGATGTGTGTTGTTAAAAATTCCACTTTAATTTTTTTTTTAATTTAAAAACATGAGAATGTTTGAAATTGCTTAATTCGGGTAGGATCAGTGCTGAAAAACACACAAAAACTTCAGCCGCGGTAAACGGTACGCCAAACAAGAATCAAACCCTGTACCTCCCCGGTACAAGGAGCATTCACACTGTAACAACAGGTTCTTTCACGAATGTGCACACATGACTGTACAGCCTCTACGAACTTGTTCTCTGTTACCAACGAAACTGTACGCCTGGTAGAGTGTGCAAGACTACCCGCTTTACGATCCTGTTGGACAAGTTGCCTCATCAACACGGGGTATCACTTACCGACAAATAACAGGGACACTGGGGGCATCCTGCACGTAACGGCTCGAATTCCGAAACTGATTTTCTGAACAGACTTACCCTGTCTGTCTACGAATGGGTAAAGTTTAAAATACAACAAACAATATCAACTTTTTTCATTACCAACTGATGCACAAGAGAACTGCTTTCAAAGGAGTTTTAATGTAAATTTTAAAACTCCTTTGAAAGCATTTCTCTTATGCATCAGTTGGTAATAAAAACTTCAATAATAGCAGTATGCATGGTACAAATGTTAAAACATAGCAAACGATTTGAACGAAGTCATCCCGTTGTGTATTGGTTCTATATATTCACTTTATTATATATATATATATATATATATATATATATATATATATTTCAGTCAACACAACTATATAATAAAATCAAAAGTTAAAGTGATATGTTTCGTCTTAAAAAGTAATCGTCAGGCTAAGCTAAGAACGATGAAGTTCTTTACAACGTGGCTGTGCTCATTTGGGACCCCAGATGGCTCACGATGTGTGCTGCGATTCGTACCGTGTCGTGTTATGTAAATGGTATGAATCACAGCACACATTGTGAGCCATCTGGGATCCCAAATGCGCGCAGTCACATTGTAAAGAACTTCATGGTTCTTAGCTTAGCCTGACGATGACTTTTTAAGTCGAAACATGTCACTTTAACCTGTGCTTTTATAATATAGTTGTGTTGACTGGAATATATGCTAATAAAGTGAATATATAACAAACGATAATTTTATCCGTTTCTTTGTATGGTTTATCCTAAAATATAAAAATCAGAAGGCACAGAACTATAGTTTTCCTGTTTTTTATGTCGGTTTCACAAACAAAACAACGAAGGAACATCATAAGCTGGAAATGTTCGAGAATAGGGTGAAGTGGAAGATATCTGGGTCTAAGAGGTTCGAGATAACACGGGAGTGGAGAAGACCGCAAAACGAACAGCTTAATGAGCTATCCTCCTCACCAAATGTTATTCAGGTGATCTAATCAAGAAGGATGAGTTGAGTTGGACCAGTGGCACGTAATGGGGATTGGAGAGATGGGTACGAGATTTTGCTGGAAAATCTGAGGAATAGTGAGAGACCACTTGGAAGAAGTAGGCGTAGGTGTTACAATTGTGTGAAAATGGGTCATAAAGAAATCGGATCGCAAAGCGTGGGCTGTATTGGTCTGTCTCAGGACAGGGAAAAGGAGCTGGCATCTGTAAACGCGGAAGTGACCTTTCGGGCTCCATAAAATGCGGGGAATTTCCTGACTTGCGTCATATTAGATTTCAAAGAAGGACTCTGTTCCTTGGATTCAGTCGGTTCCTCGTGGCTGTGAAACTTTATTCTTAGAGTAACGGAAAATTACAGATTGAAGGTAGGAAGTCTGAGGTGTTGGTGAAAGTGGAGATAAATATTGTGATTTTTTGGGTTTTGGCGCCGTACAATATGGTACGTGTGTACTTGAATGTCTTCAGAATAGATAACTGATGCACCATATCCCACAGAAAAGTCGATAACAATTTTCCCAGATACATTTTTTTTCCTGTGGCGCTGCGGCCCAACGCGGGCCATGACCTCCTCATTCATGAGGTTTCTAGATCACACGCAACGACGCATTACGTTCGGTACGACTACTCTGGACGAGAGATCAGCTCGCCGCAGAGACCTCTACCTGAGAGCACACAACACTCACAACAGACAAACATCAATGCCGCCGGTGGAATTCGAACCCACGATCTCAGCAGGCCAGCGGCCGCAGACCTACGCCTTAGACAGGGCGGCTACTGGGACCGGCTTTATCCAAATACATGGGAGTAAAAAAACAGCAAATTGGCTTGAGAAACGATTAAGGAAGTTTGCTGGGGGAATGCACTTGTGTTCAAGAGTATATAAATAATAGGATAATGGAGAAAACTGCACCATTGCGAGCTTACTGGTTTGTAATATACTGTACCTGTTATTGGGGTTATGAGATCAAGGACCTGGCTGGAAAAATGTGCGATTAGATTATCCAAAATGTATCGTCTGTCACACAACCTGACAGTTGGTTATCGTGACACTCTGGAGGTTCTCACAGCAGTATTGCTGATCATTAATGAGTTCTGGATTGTGACGCCGTGTCGCTGGACCAGTAGTTCCTCAGGTTTCGAAGGATTATACTGCCGTCATCTTTAGGACCAAACAGCTGTTGGTCCTGAGATGAAGAAAATACGATTCTTCAAAACGCCGGAAGCCAGTCGACACGATACAACATCTAAGAAGTTTTGAAACTTAGTTAATTACCATGTTAACTAGAACCAGTTTCTGGACACCAACCTATTTCAAAGCCCTAATTCCTACAATGTAATTTTTCAATATATATTTCAATTTTTTTTCGTTGTTACACCGTGCATGTTGTCGAGTTACTCAATTATTACACCAACCACTGCACATATATAAAATTTATAAAATTTACACATTAAAACATTAAAAAGGTTCCGACATGTTTCGGTCCTAAGACCATCATCAGGGAGCTATATATTCCTTGCTAAAGTCACACTAGAAATAGTCACAGAACAATTTCTTTGTACAAGTTGGGTGTTGTGGCAGCATGCCGTGTTGTGTAATGTTATGTTGCGAAGAGTGCCCTGCTACCTATGTGCATTCTCTGCTTCGTTGCGTGATACTCCAGCCTAATTGCACCTAACCTCCAACATACAGCAAACCAAGAACGAAACGACCAATGTGGTAATCAACAACTTACTCGCGAGCTCCTGATGATGGGCATAGTAATGTCCGAAACATGTTGAGCCTATAAGAAGTACAATAAAATAATAAGTGGCATCTAGTTGGTTTTTTATTCTTCAAGTGCCTTACTGTACCATGTTAAAACCTCTGGAGAATGATATTAAAAATATTCGTAGAAATTTCTTTATGTCCTTTTAAGACCCAACCTGAACGCATCGATGGCAAGACTCAACGCTTTACTAACCTGCTTGTTTACCAAATTAATCTTGAAAAGTACTTTCGCGGAAATGTCGTATTCACCACAATATGACAAAATCACATGCTACGAAAATTTCTTTTTAATATGTCTCTCTGCAAAGTGATGAACCATGCTGTGAAACACGAATTTCCCAGCGAAAAGCCGCTCTCTGCCACAAACGCCCGCTCGTTATCTCCAAGTTGAATAAAACGCCACCTCATTATCTGTAGTCACATTATCCCTACGCGGCAGGCCCCACACAAAACTCGGTGCCCTATCTCTTTTAAGCCCCGACATTTGTTACGCCATCCTTACTCGTATGCACCTAAACTCTGTTCGTGGGCGATTACGCAGACACGACTCTGTTCCAATGCATAAACAGAAGGATTTCCTGTAGTGCAGGCCATCCGCGCTGGGATTACTTCTTCATGTGTTCATAGTGATATTCTGGGGAGATTATGGTATAGAAAATATTCATCGCAGAGTATATATTGTTGGCGTATTGCAGGAATTACTAGAGGTTAAGGGAATTAAACTGTAAGGTATTGATCAATAAGGTATAGGATGATTTAAACAAGGTCCACTGTGTTGTTAGGGCAGAATAATCTACGATGTTCTGGTCACGTGGCTATGATGGCGAAGACCTGTCTTACACATAATCCTGTTTGGAAGTCCCTGAGAATAGGCAAACTTGAGAGTCTGAAGCTTATACATCTTGATAATATTGCTATAGGTTTTAGCGAAAAGCGTGTGACTGATGTGGATGGAGATTGTCACGATCTTTGCCATTATTGTGTCTACTACGTACAGAATTAAAGCCTATTTGATATTCTTTCCTATTCTGTTCCTTTTTAATGCTTGTCTTGCCTCTATTCCGCTTCCTCTGCCTCTCCATCAGTTCATCCGTCACTCACCAGACACACGATATAGCCATTCCACATTTCTCTAGCCGTTACAAGTAAAGTTTAAGGCTATTTGGAATGAAGTCCTGCAGGCTTGTAATAACTTATCGAAGTTTCGGAGAAACCTCCTGCCTTGATTTGTGGGATAGACGAAAAAGGCAGAGGAACGTCTGAGAACTTTCGACAGAGTACCGGTACAATAATACAAACAGCCAACTAGATGCAACAATAGAAATTTATTAATAATTTCAATCAGCTCAACATGTTTCGAGCGAAAATTTCGCCCATCCTCAGGAGCATTACACTGTGTTTACAGCTTGTGGTATAATGCACCGATGATGTTGCCTGCTGGTGACCAGGATGAGGTGGAACTGGAACAGTCCCACCTCATCCTGGTCACCAGCAGGCAGCATCGTCGGTGCTTTATACCACAAGCTGTAAACACAGTCTAGTGCTCCTGAGGATGGGCGAAATTATCCCCCGAAACATGGTGAGCTGATTGAAATTATTAATAAATTATTGTGCATCTAGTTGCCTGTTTATATAATTGCATCGGCGATGCACAGTCACACAAATATCAAAGACTAAATTGTGTTACATCCCAGACAAGCAGTAACCATCACGTTTTATTTCTGTGTGTATTGTTTCCTTCTTCGTTTATTTGCTCCTCTCTCTTTCCTCTTCACCCACTTTCTTCTATTTTATATTCATCCACCTTAATTTCTTTTATTTATTCTTTCTCCATTTCCCCTTCGCTGGTTGTGTAAAGTCACAAATTAGACCTGGGCATTAAGATTCGCAATTCCAGTTGCAGTTAGAAGCTAAGGATGTTTGTACATGTTTGTTTCTGATGCGTGTTCCCTCTGTTGGAAGCCATTTGGACTAGCTTATTTTCCTTTCCAGGGATCGTACCTATAGTCTACAAGCAAAATTTAAAACCTCCCAGGAAGGAAAGTTTTGTCCCGCCTTGTTTCAGATCCAGATAAATGGCCAGATTTAACAAAACAACTCACTGAAGTAATTTCCGAGAACACAAACACACAACGTACAACAGTAGCAATCTAATGGCATAGAGGTATGTCTGAACATAATGACTTGTAAAACTCTAAGATATTGTGAATTGTTGTATTACGTTTCGTTTGTGTTGTTTTACATGAAATTGAGTTTTGAGAATGAATTTTTTTTTAAAGAAAAACTGTAACTTTAAATTAGAACGTGGGATTGTATTCTTTTGGAGTAGATGCTGGTTTTGGTTTCATTACTGTGGCAATTCGAAGTACAAATATAACGATAACGTTACAAAATATAATGCACGAATATTTCGTTTCGGTTTGGAAAAAGACTGCGGTGTTACCAAAACTCCCTCTTCTTATACATTTTTGGCAGTCCCCTTAAATTGGGCATCAATCACAAGCTGAGACGTCACCAAATACGCATATGTAAACTTCAGCACGAGCTTTATCGTTAACAACAGACACATTTTAATCGAAGAACTTTTCACGTTCAGCTGCGATGATGAAGCGTTCTTGGATAACCGAAACTTAAAAGAAGCAAAGCTTGTGTAGTGTTTGTTGTTGTAAAATGTGGCTGCTCACGCGACTTCTAACTTACAAATATCCATGTCGATCGTGTACAGCAAATCTGTAAATACACATCATATATGCTTGCAAACAAAGGTTACGTATGATTTGGTTGACTTATAGCGTTCACTGCCATGGTCTTCGTTTAGTAATTAATGTACATTTTAAAATCAAATCTCTCTAAGGATGTACTAATTTCTAAATGATCGGCATTTTTATTGAAACTGTAGGTGAGGAGATTATTTGGACCTAGTAGGGACGAGGTAGCGGGGGAATGGAGGAGATTGTATAACGAGGAGCTAAATGATTTGTACTTCTCACCCAATATTGTGCGGGTGATAAAATCGACAAGAATGACATGGGATGGGTATGTGGCGTGTATGGGTGAGGAGAGGGGGGCGTATAGGGTCTTGGTGGGGAAACCGGAGGGAAGGAGACCACTGGGGAGACCTAGGCATAGATGGGTGGATAATATTAGGATGGATCTGCAGGAGGTGTGATGTGGGTATATGGACTGGATTGGGCTGGACCAGGATAGAGATAGGTGGCGGACGCTTGTGAGTGCGGTAATGAACCTTCGGGTTCCGTGAAATGCGGGGAATTTCTTGACTAGCTACAAACCAGTTAGTTTCTCAGTAAGGACTCATGTGTCGTCACATTTCAAACGCAGTCTACCAGTTTCTTATAAAGTCTATCGTGTTTAGTGCTGAGTTTCAGCTACTTAACTGCGACGTTCCATAACCCGCGCCAATCATGAGCTATACAGCTTTTTTTTTTAAATTTTTGTATTGTTTATTGCAAATTACATTCTACTCAGTTAGACAGAGTAGTTAGTAAGAGTGAGGTGATAAAGGTCGTGAGGCAGGCACCATCCATCGGTGGTTCACTGGAATTGTACAATTGGGCTAAGACTTCCGGCCATAATCGTTTGAGTCGTCTGTCGGCTGAGGGGTTGAAGAGGGCTCTGATCAGTTGATTACTGTGCTCAGTGCTGCGATTTTTGTATTTGTTGGCGTTGATTGTAACCACTTCTGTTACGTACTGGATTTCGAAGTAATTGTGCAAGGTTTGGTTGGAGACGTACCAGGGGGCACTGCTGATTTTTCCGAGCATTTTTGAATGGAATGTTTGGAGGATCTCGGTGTGGGATGGCTTGCTGCATCCCCATAGCTCTATCCCGCATAGCTATATAGCTTGAGATCACTGAGAAAATCGCCAACGTTTATATTTCTCGCTAAGTGCACTTTATGCCATGTTGTACAACTCTGAACCAGTCACACGTGTTTAACCTCTAGTTTTCTTCCTATCTAGGGGCTTGCCATCCGTTTGTCAGTAGATACGCCATACCCTCATCTGCTCTAAAGCTTTCATCTCCTACAATTTATTTTTGAAGTCTTTGTTCCTATGTGACATAAACTACTTCAGTTTTATATATTTAATGACACCTTTCAACTGCTTAAGCTATGCGTCTTTGAACATCAGGCTGATATGTGAACTACAATATGGGTAGGATAAACAAGAAAAATCGGGACATCCCTTAATATGAAGTAGCCGTGCTAAGAACTAGAAAAACAAATAAAAGTCTCTCCAACATGTAATATTTAAGACAAGTACTAAGGGGTTACAAATATAAAAACCTAACAATGCAATATTCTATAGGACTCAAAACGACCTTCACTAATTCACTAATTAAAGAGAAGTATTAAAAAGAGACTACCAGTAATCATATTAGCGATTATTCTTATTAAAAATGTCCCAGACTTGGATGTTTCTATGTTTGCCTTCCTTTGTCAAATAGGAACAGCAATACACAGAACAAACATATTCAATAGAAGGAAGCTGATGTTTCACCGTACAAATTTGAGAATCCAAATAGACAGCAAATCTCTATCACTTATCAGAGCTCATATCTGTCTGACACAGAACGTGCATCCACCAAAACATCCCGTGACAGAAGGCGGTGCTAAGGTCAGCGATGAAAGATGGGCGTTGTACCCCGTGTGATTATTATTATGATGCAGATCATTATTTAGTTACATAGTTCCAGATTCACACATGGAAATACAGAGTACTTGCCACAGAAGATATCTCCGATTCACCTATTTTAACGTGACAGTAATGTCCATGTTTTCTTATATGTAGTTAAGGTGGGAGGGGCACGCGGTGGCGAAGTTGGTTGAGGCACTGTGCTAAAAGCCGGAAGTTCGCGGGTTCGATTCCCGATGGTATCATTGGAATTTTTCATTGCCATAATCCTTCCGGCCGCACTATGGTCTTGGGGCTGTTTCAACCTCTAACAGAAATGAGTAACAGGAATATTAACTGGGGGTGAAGGCGGCCGGTGCGTAGGGCTGACAACCTTACTACCTTCATGTACTGACTGTCTTGAAATCTGGGAGCCTTACCCTCCTGGAACCCTGAGGGCCTGTCCAGAATTTTACAGGGACTGCTTTTTTGTAGTGGTGGGTGGGACATGAAGAAAGCTTGCAGGGTACCGAGTTTGTCCATTGTAGAATCTGTTTACATCACTTGTGGAATGCTTCTTAATCACTTTACGAAAAGAACAGCATTGGCACTGGGACAAAGGTTGGAATAAAGGCTTGAAAGACAGAGATCACACGTGCGGTAGTACCGTCCTGTCCTTGACTTACTATCGCTACCACATATAACTGGCTGTTCAAAATGCTTTATCACTTCTCTGCTTGCTCGCGGCCAACATGGCAGCGCCTATTATTTCAATCATGAACCCGTCCTTGAGACATTTTAAGCTGCCATATCATGCTATGTGTTTTCTACACTTCAGTTAACAGTGTAGTTGTTTGGTTGCAGTGTACGTAAAGTGAGTTGGTTCAGTTAGTGACGCAACCTAACTGTGGAGTGAGACGGGTCTTTCGCAACTTATTTGCAACTACAGCTGTAATCAACAAGTCCTTAGTGATTTCTTTAGGCCTGCAGGTAAAATTCAGCACCGTATCTCAGTTACGAATCACTGCTTCTCGCCATATACCTTCCTGTTCATCTTTCATAAGTCGCCTCAAATTTCGACAATATGGAAGTTTATTTGGAAAAACATTATTTTAGCACCTGTACCTTGCGTCTTGTGTTATTTTGTACAATGGCATTCTTGCGTTCCTGCTTTGTCTGTTATTTCCGTTGAGTTTGATGCTGAAGTATTTTGGCGTCAGTTGTTTGGTTTTACGTGTTTTATTGAACCAAATGGCTGCATTCGTTTTCAGTAAATTTAGCTTGGTGGTTTTGTAGTTGTTGCAGGTTTTTGCCTGTTCGGCCTCTACTATTTAAACACCTTCATCGTGCACCTTTTATTATTTTGTACAATTGTACAAAATAACAGAGAATATATTCTCGAAGTACAACCAACAAGATGCAACGTTACTTAAAATTATTTATTTCTGTAAGACGCTCTACATGTTTCAGACGGTTTTCCGTCCGTCATCAGGAGCACAAAACTGCACATACAGCGTCAGGCATTCGTCAGGTCGTTATTGCTAACTGCTGATAGCCTTAGGATAGCAGCAGGTAGCAGTGTTGGTCTGACAAATTCTTGACGCTGTGTGTGCAGTTTTGTGCTCCTTATGACGGACGGAAAAACCGTCTGAAGCATGTAGAGCGTCTTACAGAAATAAATAATTTTAAGAAACGTTACATCTTGTTTGTTGAACACCGAGAATATATTAGCGATGCTCGGACCTATGAATGTTAAAAAATAACAGAGAATATTTGAATAAAGGTTGACCAACTAGATGACACTTGCTTTATTATATATTGCTCAACATGTTTCAGACGTTAGTACGTCCATCTTCAGGAGCTAGCGAGTACTTGTGTTGTGTAGGCTGAACCACTAGTGGTTCAGCCTACACTCGGATACCACGTCACCAACAGACAATCCCGCTACATAACACCAGCACGCCTCAAGTCAGCCTACACAACACAACAAGTACTCGCTAGCTCCTGAAGATGGACGTATTAACGTCTGAAACATGTTG
>Ga0123352_10007928_pt1 | contig 16473 bp, 14 predicted proteins | sample TergutLab28metaG_FD_89700 | JGI IMG/M metagenome (GOLD analysis project Ga0123352, IMG submission 89700) | Labiotermes labralis P1 segment gut microbial communities from Petit-Saut dam, French Guiana - Lab288 P1 | ecosystem: Host-associated > Arthropoda: Insects > Digestive system > Gut ... | reverse complement strand
GTTGTCTCCCTTAGCCTTTGAAGATCCCTCTTCGCCACAAGGCAGTGGTGGTGGGTCCCTCTTTGTCTGACGCCTACCCCTCGACCTTTCCAGCATGGGAGGCCCTACCAGTAGCTATGCTACTGCTGGTATAGCTCTTAGGGTCATTGGCATACTCAAACCTCCTCACCACAGTTAGGTGGGGACCCAACAAGGAGGGATTGATGTATTAATATTATATATTCCTTTGTATTGACATCTCCCTACGGATGGCAGTTATTGCCAAAACGTGGTGGAGAGTTAAGGTATGTGTGTAACATGTAATTTTGTTGTGTGTGTATGTTTGTATATATAAAGTATTGCAAGTGCACTGCGGTTTAAGATATGCATGATGTATTACAGCTTCAGAGTGAAGTTCGGAAGATTCTCATCTCCCTGGTAGAGGCTTCTGCTCGTATCCTTGCGGCATGTCCAGATTCTGATGAGGTGTCTCAAGTTATTCAGGAAAAACTGGATGCTAGAGCAAAGTCTGAGCCAGATCTTCAAGCATTCTCTCTATTGAAGGATATGGGATTTTCTGAGCACGTGGCTTCCAGAGCCCTGCATCTTAATCGGTAACCTTAACAGGTTGAAATGCACATTTTTTAACAGACCAAGTGGACTGGTGTGCCAGGAAGTGCCTACTTTGAATGTCTACTAGATTATCCTTACTGAGGTAAAAGGTTAAGTTCATAAGTTCACCATGTAAGAGGCCATGAAGGCCCAGAGGGGAGTAGAAGTATGGCTGTAATCTTTCTTTAACCTCAGTAGTAGATTGGGGGTTTTATGGTAAACCCACATCCCAGCTGCTTTACCCCTGGGAAAGAGAGTCAGTACCTATTGTACAGGAGGCTGGGTGGTCCCCAGGGGCAGTCTGGATGGGAGCAGAAAATTGTGCCCCTTCTGGGATTTAATATCAGGGCCATGCAGCATGTTGCATTTCACTAGACTGACTGAACTGTCTTGGCCCACACCCTTACTGAGATATTTGTGGTTTGTATTCCATGTGTTCAGCCAAGTGCCAGGATGGTACATACCTTCATTTGGCTGGGCATGACTGATTCTTTCCATAGTCCCCCAGATTCTTTTTTTATCAGTCGTGTTACCATTCGGCACTTATGTAGTTTGAGTTACCGATAGCATCGTATATCACAACATACTGCTGCTGTTATCTGTGTCCAATGCTGTGTTTGAATGTTGTAAGAATACTGATTTTACCATGTATAAGATGACACTGCGTATAAGGCAACCCCTCTGCACATGCCTCAGGTTCCAGGACAAGACAGATACAATACATGTTTAACATTGTATGCATTTATAGGGTGCCGCCCCATTCACGGATGTTGAACTGGGAAAGAATTCATGTCCTTTGTGTGGGTGAATACATTAATTCACTTGTAACATGTGTTACTACTGGGTTCTTTACCCTAAAAGATAGTGTTTAATGGTTTGGCTGATAATGAGGTGGCATTAATATCTGTTACTACTACAAAAAATGGGAGCTTACCTATTTGAGGACATTTGCTCTCATTGTAAGTGTGATGTCACAAATGGTGTCCTGTATTATACTTTTTGTGTGCACAGTGTATAAAATTGATGCATACAGCACACAACATGACTTTCTGTATTTCGAAGAGATTTCATTTCTGGTGAGTTTCATATTTTTGGTGGATCAAATTTAAAGGTTTCATGGCGAATGAAAATAGTTAAGTTTTTTAAGCGATCTGTCATATTTGGGCTAATGCCCAATGTGATATTGGAGATAGTAAGTTGTAGTGCAATTGTGGTACAGCTGATAACACAGGCAGATTTGAATGCCTTTTTGTTGGGTGTTGGCTAATTGCATATGCTGATTTAGAGCTGATTTGATGTTCCTCATACTCCATACATGGAATTTTGTGACTGCAAGATAACAAATGGTATCCACCTGAGCTTGAAATGGACTAAACACCATCTTTACAGTTACATTAAATGCCCAAAATTTGTGCACAGAAGTTGCATGTAAAAGACAAGTTCTTCTGTCACTGCAGGAATCATGATGGTCTCATAAATGTCCAGAATTTGAACAGATTTCAGGCATGCCCTTGGAGTCCTATTTGTGGATTCAACTCACCAGTTGCAATAGTTTTTACATAAAGTAGAATGGAATCTAAGATTTAAGAAAATCTCAAAGAGTTTTACTTATTCACCAATTGATGCACTCGTGAGTTGTCTTAAAAAAAAAACAATATTAAAATTTACATTAAAACAGCTCCGACATGTTTTGGTGCTACAGTTACACCATCATCAGGAGCGCATTAATTTGTGCTTACGAAAGTTACAGTTGTTAAAATAGTCCATTACATTACATCAGTGTGTGGGTAATATGGTGGTAGTGCCAAACAGTGCAACACATCAGTAAGGACCTAATATATGCAGCCACACTACCACCATATTATCCACATACCGGTGTATTTTAATGGACTGTTTTAACAACTGTAACTATAGTAAGCACTAATTAATGTGCTCCCTGATGACGGTGTAACTGTAACACCGAAACATGTCGGAGCTGTTTTAATGCAAATTTTAATGTAAACTTTAGTATTGTTTTTTAAGACAGCTCACTAGTGCATCAGTTGGTGAATATATAAAACTTTGATATTATCAAGATGCACTGTACGAATGTGAAGGGGGGAAAAAAATTCTCACAGAGTTGTTAGTCCATGATTTTTGAAGCTGTTTTCCAGCCTGATTCTGGATATCATCATATGACATTTTATACCAGACTGCCTGTGTGTCTGATCTTTGCACATGTTGGCATTGAATCACTTTTTTTATAGTCCCCTGGTCATGTCCTTCCATTTTCAGTGATAATTTTGTGTTAGAGGCTGTTCTGTGTTGATTTTCTGTTAGCATCTTGACAGATTCTAACCTTGCTGTGGCAAATCTGTTAGAGACCCTGCTGTGTTCGGTTGCTGCCATATATTCTGCTGCACTTGCTCTTGCAGTTGCAGTGCTGTCGTATTTTATCTTAGAAACGTCTGCGTGCCTTCAACTGAAGTGAGTTATATTTAGTAATAATGGCGGACAATTTCAGTGTTCAGGTGTGACTTCTTCCAGAGTACATACAGATAACACACTTGATAATCAATGATAGTCTTCACACACTACTTCATGGCTTCTTTTGTCAGCCAATTCATAATTGTTACTCCAAGCCAAACATTACGTCATGTGTGAGATTGCTGCCTTCCACTTCTGCCATGTTCTGTTATGTGATCAGTGCTCAGCTATGTCTTGTGCCTCACCATGTTTGTTAACAGAGAATGCACCTTTGTTAACAGATTTAAACCCATGTGACTTTTCCTGTGGGGATATTTTTCAAGGATAACCTCACATAGCTGACCAATGGATGTTTTCAATCTGTCCAGAAGCTTCACATGAGCATGTAATTGCATCATTGCACTTCCACATGTCATCTCATATGAAACGTGCCTTTACTTTTAATGTGACTTTCAATTTTTTTACACAGTACACACACTAAAAGATGTTTTTGTTTTGTGGCAGTGTCTCTCCATTCATTCCTCACTTTTTTTTTTTGTAAGTGGTAATCATGTGAACCATGCTTGATTGCCTCAGTGCATACCTCATGTTTCTTTTTGTAACTGGTTTTCCCATATCCCAGCAATAGTTCTAGTTTGGATTTTCCTTGTTGGGTGGCTTTTCCATGTTTAGCAATTGTAGTTAGGTTATCCTGAAGTAACAGCGTATCCCAGGCGGGCTTCTGTCTGTTGCAGCAACAGTGGTTATCATGCAACTGCCAACAAAAGGAATTAAAAATGAAGGAATGAAATGTAAATTTATTCCCATAATGTTTAAGTGCTTTTATAACTTGCTGTTCTTTGTTAAAGTAAGAAGTAAGCTGATGGGTTTACCATGCTGTCTCTTTGTGTCTTTCTATTTTAAATTTTGAAAGTGTTAGTCAGTTTTCATAAAACTTGGTGTGGACACTATGCCATCAGAGGCCACTCCAGCATCACACATTTGAATATTCTACAGTCAGTAGTACCACCATGATGGACACACAGACATGTGAGGCTGGACTGACACTAGCACCACATATTGTAGGGTACTGGAAAAATATGCAACTTTTACTAAGGAAACATTTTTTGTAGGTTGTAATTTAACAAAATGGGGGCAAAATGAAATCTTTCTCAGCTTCCAGAATGAAGGCAGTAACTAATGAGCAATAGAGCCATGCATGTTAAATTGTGTATGGAGTTAAGACTGTAAAATAACTACCCAGTATGGATGAAATGTTGTTTGTAAGTCACTTTATCGCCTTTGAAGGAAGTCACACTGTCACAAATTAGAAGGAAGTCACACTGTCACAATTATGCCATTGGAGACAGTGTGACACTTTGAGGTTATACTTGACACATTTAGTGTAGACAGATTACTTTCATTTTCACTGAGTGAATAGGCACTGTTTATTGTGTAGTACAATGACACTGTTTTTGCCATAATTTCGTTACACTACACCCAACATGTTTCAAAACCATAAATTTTCTCATCAGGAACTTTCTTTGGTTTCTATAGAGATTTATTTTTTACAACTTTATCAATGACATGTGGTAATTAATCCTTATTTTGTGTTGCTTTTGAAGTGTTTTAGTGCAAGTCTGTACTGCAACTTGTACTAAAATTTTGCAAAAATAACATAAATTTTGCAAAAGTAACATAAATTTTGCAAAAGTAACAAATTTTGCAAAAGCAACAAATTTTGCAAAAGTAACATAAATTTTCTCATCAGGAACTTTCTTTGGTTTCTATAGAAATTTATTTTTTACAACTTTATCAATGACATGTGGTAATTAATCCTTATTTTGTGTTGCTTTTGAAGTGTTTTAGTGCAAGTATGTACTGCAACTTATACTAAAATTTTGCAAAAGTAACATAAAATAATGGTCAGCTAGCATATGCTGCTGATGAAGCTGTAGAAGGATGTCAGTAGAAAACTAGGGATGCTTCTGATGATCGACCAAATGGTTTGAAATATGTTGGACAAAGGTTAACAAAACTACAGTGGCAGTACAGTGGTTGTGTTAGATGTTGAACAGGGCTTGTATTACACTAGTTTCTCCAAAAAAGTAGTGAAATAACTTCTTACAATAAAACCAATGAGGTGCACTAATTTCTCAAATTTATTTTTGGAATAGAACTCTACATGTTTCAGACAGTTTCTCTGTCCATCATCAGGAGTACACACAACAGTAGGTATATGTCATACAGGTTATGCTGACTGCTTGCTAGCAGGGTTAGAATGGATCCTGATCCCGATAGCAAGCAGTCAGCATAACCTGTATGACATATACCTATGGCTGTGTGTACATGATGATGATGGACAGAGAAACTGTCCGAAACATGTAGAGTTCTATTTCAAAAATAAATTTGAGAAATTATTACATCTCGTTGGTTTTATTATAAAGAATATACCACAATGCATGGTTCTCTGAATGTCAGAATGTCAAAATAAGGAAATAACAGTAATGATAATGGAGTAGAAATGTGTGCAGTAGAAATACAGGCTTTCTGAGAACTGCTTACAGTTGCTTATTTAATAATATTTTCTAATTTATATTCATTATTGTTCTCAGAAATAGCCCCAGTCAGGCACTGGAGTGGCTTCTTGAAAAATGTGTGGAGGAGGAATCGGAAGATGCAGTGGACTTGAAACAGGAAGCTGAAGAGGCCATTGCATCTGGTAAGATGAAATTTGATGTTCTCACTGCAGCAACTGTGAATGTTATAATTGTGTTGGATATGATATCCTGTGGTATGGAGGAAGCTACCATTATGGAAGAATATACTGCCTTCATTCCATCTCAGGATAGGGACACTTGTAAACTTTAGGGTCCCACAAAATGCGGGGAATTTCTTAACTAACTGAGGATCTGTTTGCTTCTCAAGAAGGACTCTGCCATATGGAGAACGTAAGTATACTGCCTTTATCTCAGAAGTTGCAAACAGTACATTTCTCCAGAATGGTTAATAAATTCATGCATGATCGTGGGGCGTCACATCCAAGGATATGGTATTATGGTAAACAAGTTTGTTATGATGTCATCAGTTTGATGTAACACCACTTACTGAGGTGCTGTCAGAAGAGATGTATCTTAAGTTGTGAAAGGGTCAATTTTTTCTTATCTTCTCTTCAGAGTGAATCATTGTTTTTTGTTGTATGTAGGGCATCACATGGATACACAGTGTTACGTATGCAGTTGGTTGTCACATGACCTTGGTGGCATTGAAGGTTAGGGGATGTGCAAGGTTTTAAAGAAGTAAGACATGCGTTCTGAACTGCAGCATAATTTGGAGAAATCATTGGAGCATTAAATTTTCTAAAGTATATTTTAGGAAATTCTGTGGAAGGATTTACATGGAGAGTGTGTACTACATTCTGGAAGGAATTAGATAAATTTGTGGACACCGTGTTAGTAAGTGATAGGGAAAGGTGATGCTGGATTGCCTTCAAGTGAATTTGGAAATTATGCTGTATCGACTGGCAACAGGGACTTTTAATCACCAAGTACTCTAGTCTTTGTACCTGTATTTTAATTTGGGGTAACAGTTTATTGTTCAGATAGAGTATTTTAAATCTTCCAGTTCTGCAATGCTGGGACAATATTTTAACTTTGAGAGAATGATATTAGTATGAAACAAGATAGTAAGTATGTGTGCAGTGTAACATTGACGTGCATTTGGATTTGTGTGTGTATATATTATTTGTGCATGCTTGTATGTATGTGTGCATAGTTGCATGTATGTACATTGTACATATAATTATAATTATATTTATATATATGTATAATGTATTACAGTAACATTTCTTTAATTTGGATATTGTTATTCTGGCAGTGCTCATAGTTTTGCACTTTAGGAAAATAGTCCAAGACCAGAAGTCCTGATGTCTGTAACTTGTGGTGCGGGTGCTGATTCCGTGAGTGACTTTGTCTTATGTTATCCGGACCCTGTTGAGCCTGTAAAGCTGTTGTAAGGGCTTCAGAAATTCCAGTTGTGACTAAACAAGTTAATGTTAACAAGAGACAGCACAGAAATTTAAGAGTTCTTTGGAAGCATTAATGAGGCTTGGAAGTGGTAAGCTGAAGTGTGGTTATTGGCTTCATATGGTAACAGATTGTCAGATGTCTTATGTGGTGAAGGAAGAGGACTGATTACGATCGATTATGGCATCAAGTGGAAATGTGAATGGCCTATTCAAGCAACAGACACCGATGCACCCTAGAGTATTGCAGTTGGACAAGGTATTGTTTCAGCAGTTTGCAACAATGCATTCCACAGGATAATCCATGTTTGGGACTATGATAATTGAAAAACGTGAGTCTTTTTCTGATGAAATGAAAGTAACTTGACAAATGCGCATTCTCAGTGAGCTTAATGCGAAATTTTGAAGTACCAGCAGCTGAAGGAGGTGCCCAGATGGAATACTGCTATGGTTGGTTGTGCAGCCTAAGTGTAGAGCAGTAACAAAAACTTACCTTTAAGAACTTTGATATAGGTTCTGTCTGACAATCTGGAATATTTGATGATGATGATGATGATATATGTTATTAGGGTCGTATATTTTTTGCATATATGTTTATATTGTTTTTGCAAAAATTTGTCAGGCGTATGCATATTGGAGTTTAAGCCCACCTAATATTTTGTTATTTCTAACATACAAACAATATTTTGTACACAGTTTGTGGGCATATTTATGATGTGTCTACGTGCTGTATTTCATGTTTGTAAATGTAAGCAATAAATCTTAAGTATTTCAATTGTATAGGAATATGGTATCATGATTGAAAGTTTACATAATTGATTATTATGTCATAACACATTACAGTCTACCGTATTTGGTGCCATGCTATTACATAATTATAATAAAGTGAACAGTAGTAAGTGTTAAATATTTTGATTGTATGTAATTTTTTTTTACCGTAATTGTCACCAGCATGCACAGTGCATCCTTACATGAAAGGTCCAACCTGTTGCAAGTAATAAGTATTAAATGTTATTCAGCATATTAATTTTCGTCGTAAATACCTGACGTTCAAATTACATCTCTTTGTGCCATTTTATGTCATAATGGTATTATTTTCTGAAAGAAAAACTTTTTTTAGACAAAACATATGTTTTGCTTTTCTCTACAACTTTCATATGCAAATTCTCCATTACATGAATTCGGTAAGACTGTTCATAAACATGCTAGGTCTTCATGTAAAGTGACTGATATTTTGTCTGAATTTAATCAAGCATGACTATTCCTTAAAGTCACCAGTATAAAATTTCACACAAGGTGTCCAGTGGGAGCATTGTTGTTCCATGCAGATGGACTGACAAATGAAGAGACATGGTGAAGTTAATAGTCACTTTTTGCAGCTTTGCAATTGTGTCTAAAAATGAGTGCTTAGCTAGTGAGATTGCAAATTTGTTACTGCATAATGTGATGCACATATGATGAAGATTCATGGTGTAGAGGCTGAAGATTCTGTTGAATAGTCACAGCATAAAATAAATGAAGTCACTGAATCTTTGTTGGGCTAGTAGCCACAGCAGGTGGTAGAATGGTCAATAAACCACTGTTCTACCACCTGACGTGGCTGCTAGCCCAAGAAAGATGTGTTGGTTTCACTCGCCATGAAAGTTCTAGATTATAAACCTGAGAAATGATGAAGCAAGCATGTTGAATATTCTTTATGACCGCATGGTGTCTTTTATATGCTGAAGGTTTTTGTTTGTATTGTTTTTTATTCTGTATGTGTTACTGTTTAACAGGAATTAGTCACGTTTGGATTTCACATTTATTGAATACGCACTCTCTTTGATTCTATTCACATTTTTATCCATCCACCAGAATTTTCTTCTTTCTACATATATTCTTTCTACCCATTTCCTAATTATACATTTAAACTGAGCAGAAATTGGTGTGGTGCTGTGATTTGAATTAATTTCAACTAGAAATCAGAAGAAAGAAACATTTTTCCAGTTATAATTTTGTGCCTGTTCTCTTGGCTTGGTGTCATATTTGTTGTTTTCAGTGGAGTGACCCAGCCATGCTCTTGTCAGTGATCCATTCCTACCACTTGGTGAAGAGGTGCTGGTGGTAACCAAGCCAGGTCACAGTACTGTATCCAATGTGTGATGTGGAGAAATGTCCACTGTGTGGATTGCGTGGATAAAATGAGTACTTAGTCACTGCCCACAGTAATAGCAAGAACAAAATGTATAGAGTTCAGCAGAAAGTGAAGAAGCAGTGACTGACTTTAATGGACATGTGGAAAATATGTACATTTTTAATGCAGCACATTGAACTAGATTACATACTTAATGTAGCACATTATAAATTGCTGTATTTTATGCTTCATAAGTTTTGATTTCCTTGAGTTTACATTTTTCTTCATGTTACGTTCATTTACAGTTGCCTCTTCAGATTGTAAAATTCAAGTTTCACTGTGTCTTAATCTATGGTACTGTGGTGTAAAGTTTCAGGTACCACAGAGCATAAGAAAATCAGGTCACCATCACTTATACAGTTAGTAGCTACATTATTGGATTCACTCCGGACATCACATCGACGAGACTTTAAGCCTGACGTGAAAGCGTTACTAAACCTTATGAACATGGGCTTCACAGAGGAGGACATTTGTGATGCTCTCTGTGTTATGGGAAACAACCAGTCTGCTGCAGTTAGTATTGTCTTGTGTTTGTATTCATCATCCAACCTATATAAGTTTTACTTATGCTATTAACACTTCCATAAATGTGTTTCTTATAACTTAATCGTATTTTTGCATTTTTAGTTGATACTTCTGTACCAAACATCCCAGATGATCATAATCTTTATATTGACCATGATGTGAACCGCAAATGAAACATTATTTTTATATCCTGTGGATATTATAACAGTTTAAAACTTTTTTTTTGGTTGTGGTGTGAATTTTCATGATTAACAGAACATTGTAGTGGGTTTATTTTGCAGTGTGAATGGTTGCTTGGGGATCGGCGTCCAAGTCTGGAAGATATGGACACTGGGCTTGACCCACAAGGACCCATGTATAATGCCATAATGTCAAACCCAGCAATACGGCTTAGTCTGTCCAGCCCAAAGATGCTTCTAGGTGTGTTTATGCAAGATAAATGTAAAAATCTTGGAAGAGTTTCATGTTTTTGTGTTGTGTTGTCAGAGGCACCAACCAGGTTGCTATAGCAACAGTAACATTTTACGCTGGTGTGCTGGTGATTCCAGGTTTTAATCTCAGCTGGGACACTGGCTGTCATGACAGGAATTTCATGATTTTCCCATTCCTTCCAAATTAATGTGGGGTAATGCCTTGCCCAGGACGTGACCTTTTCCATCTGAATTCTACGTACTTTTTCATCTTACAACATTGTCAAATAAACCACAAAATAATCACTGAGGCCAAGATTCAGCTGAAACTAGTTATGGAATCCCTGTTCCAGACTTTTTACTTCATTTGTTGGTCCAGTTACACAGGCCTATGTTCAATGTATGGCAAACCCTTGCTATTCTCAAGCTTATATTCTTTAAAATTTGTGAGTGGTAGAATTACAGTGCATGAGTTTAAGGTCTTATTGGAGAAACAGGGATAGGAGGACCTGAGAACTCAGAACGTGATAGTATGTAAATTAATGATTTAATAAACATGAAGATATTTGTGCTAGTGTGTATTGGAATGGTGCTGTTGTTCCTGGCTGAAAACTGTGATGGCGAATGTACAATGCTTAGTGCATAACAGAGGGGGAACAGAAGACTAGTTAAAAAAATAGGTAATCTTTGATTGGTTTGCCTCCTTCTGCATATCCTTATACTTCTCTTTGTATGGTTCAATGGCATCTTCTACATCAGTCATAAATTTGAGGCACCTTCCTACAAAATAGTCAGCCTCAAAGGAAGTCCGTATTTACTCAAATGCAAGACGAGGTTATTTCCTTAAATTTGGCGCTTAAATGTGTGAGGTCATCTTAAACCTGTGTATGAAGTGTTGAACTGGACCACACCAAACTGAATTGCTCTGAACCAGACCATGCAGAGCCAAACCAAGGCCTGTAATGCCAAATTGTCGTGTGAGTTCTCTGCTCTTCTGAGCTACTAGGTAGAATCGAGTGGTAATTCCTTAAGTATGTTTCAGGACAACCTATTGTCCCATCTTCCAGAGTCAGGCAATCCAAAATAGAGAACAGAACACAACTGAAGTTAACTGACATAGTCTCCTTTTTTGGGACTTGTCCATCATCTAATTTTTTAAATAAGGGTGGTGTTTCAGAAGCTGGCTCTATTTGCGTTTTCGGGCAGAGAAGCACCTAACCTGGTGGATGCTTAAGATTGAGCTATTCTGAATCATTGGGCATGATACGGGCAGTAACTTTTTAAGATATGCACCAAGGGTAGTAGGAGGAAAATGACTACTGAAAAATTAAAAATTAACTACAAGGCTCAAAAATAAAACTAGGACCAATCAACAAATTAAAACCATCAAAAGAGCCACAAACTCAGTTTGATTAGATCACTCTCAAATCCAGAACGTGTATTTAAATTCTGAACACCACTAACATCGTCTGTGGAGAAAACTGAATCTTCATGTTTTCAAGTAATTTATAAACCAAGGAATATAAATGTATTATTTAGTCAATATGGATCAAAATGTAATGGCAGTGCATTTCACCAGAAGTGACTGGTTTTACAAAGTGCATTATATTCCACGCAGTGGATGGGACTGATTACAATACGTTATGGAATGACCCTGAAGGGAATGGGGATATAAGGAGTGAGTGTGAGGAAGATAAAGGCACTGACTGTGAAGTTGGGAACAGTGACACTGATTGGTAAAGGTACAGAGAATATGACATGCTTTGTGTATTAAGTGTATGCAATTAATAGTAAAATATCTTATTTAGCAGACTTTCATTTTTGGAAGGTTGTCTTAGATTAGATGAATGTATTTTTTCTTGGCAGGTGTCTTTTTTTTTGGGGGGGGGGGGTCATCTTAGATTAGAGTCATCTTGCATTCAAGTAAATACGGTAAATGGTTTGCTGAGTTGTCTGCCATCGGGATGCTTTTCTTTAGAACACTAGTAGCCTCTCCACAACAGTTAGGACCTAATGGTTCACAGAGCACTGTTAGCTGTTCAAAGCCCACTTCAGTTAATTCAGCAGCATGAAAGTCAAAAGTTCCATAGACACTAACCTGTTCCAAATATGGGAATCTCTCCTAAACTTCACCAGCTGACATGAGGATAGTCCTTATTTTGCTTTGCTGGTTGGAAATTCCCTGGAAGTCACTAATTACCTCAGATGTAAGCTTCTTTCAGCATTCATTAGAATTGTGAACTTTAATTCTTCCATGGACCTCTCTATGTTTGGTATGGAATCAGCTACGTCATATGATTTCCAGCATTCACTGACATGTACAAAGGTCTTCTTGTCCCTTGCATCCAAGATACTATGAAGCGTATATGGAGTGTCATTGCTGTTGAACATCATGGCGATTCCTTGATCAGGTGGTTGCAGGAGCATGGTGGTGTTCTGAGGCAGATACTCTTGTGTGCATATTTTGATATGTGAGACAAGGATCCTATGGTTGCCCTGGGGCATTATCAAGGACATGGAGGACCACGAATGTTACATTCTTGGATCCCGGATGCTGTTCAGCCTCATAACAAATCAGTAGTTTAACCCCTTAAACAATAACTGTTTTATTTCCCAAGCCTTCCTGTTGGACCTCCAGAACACTGGTAAATGGCTTCTGTTCTTCCCCTTTAGGGCCTGGTGACTTAAGAAATGCTAAGGTTTATCATACAATATCCGGATGTATTACAACAGAAGGGATGGGTGAGAGACTTCAGAACTTAGAGAAGTCATTTCATTCTTGGTTGTAAATATATGTGTTGCCATTGTCTCCCAAAATAGACCTATAATCATCAGTGTTAAAGTCTTTCTCATAGACTGTCTGTATGAAATGCTCTGGGTACTTTTGTGCCAGCCACATGATGAGCACATGCTTATGCCTCTGTTCTCTGTATGGCTATCTGCTTATTAAGGTTTTTGAACATGACTTTACTTCATTGATATTGAACTGTTCATCACCAGACTTCGTGTAGTTGCCCTCACAACGCTCCACTGATGACAACCCTTCCTGTGTCTTATCTTCCAGCCATAGACATATTGCCCTTTCCACCTTTTTTGGGCAAGCAGTATGATGACTCACACACGAACGTGTTGCTCCTGATATAACAGTGGCCTCAGTGTTTCCCTTGACCTTGTTTTCACTTTTCCTGATGAACTGTCCATCCATTGGCACTGTAGTGATATCCACTGCAGCACTGCTCATTGCTTTTTCTAATGCATCCAACACGTCTGCTCTCTCTAACAGAGGCATCACTTCCCTTTTTTCTGCCCCTACATAGGACCGTTATCAGCACATGCATAAGCATTGCTGGACATAATTAATACATGAGGGCATCAATCATTTCTGAAAATTTTGAAGACATGGGTGAAATACATTCTGTAGTGCATGATATTCAGTTAGGGACTGAGTGGTACAGGCAGGCAGATGCATCCTCCTTTATTTTATTATGCATGCACAATTGTGAATCAGGGAAGGTCCTACCCCACAGTGCACGAGGTTTGCCACGTAATTGTTCCATGAAATAAAAGGAACCACAATGCACAAACCTGTGAATGAGATGGTTCTGTTGAACTGATTGTTTTTATTGTCATATCTGTAGTGTATTCTTCATTTCAAACTTTCACCATGTTCTGAATGTTGTTTGCTTTCTTCTGGGTATTTCCCCGATGTCTGAATTTTATATGCCGACGTTTTGGAACACTGTCTGTTCCGTCTTCATACCTACCTGCCTATGAAGATGGAACAGACACTGTTCCGAAACGTCGGCATGTAAAATTCGGACACTGGGGAATTACTGAGAAGAAAGCATACAGCAGATCAGTAGTGGTTCCAGCACTGTCATACACCACCAGGTCAGTGTTCTGTATTGGAAATAATCTGAGTGTTCATTTAATGAAGCACTGTTTTTTGTTTGTTTGTTTGTGTTACACTGTCACTTCTTCAGAAAATTTCACTTGTGTCTTGTCAGGACATGAGGTTAGCCATGCTAATTTGCATGACCATGTGATAGCGTTCCTGTCAATGCTGGAGAGCCCTAGGAGTGCCAACATGTGGTACAATGACCCAGATGCAGCACCTGTGCTAAGGCAGATTTTCAAGACGCACCATGCAGAGAGGCACGCTTCTCAGATGAAGAGCAGCATGGAGCAGCAGCAAGTACAGCCCACTAGAAGATCTGAGGTTGGCATTTGCTGGTCAGGCTCTGAAATTTAAAGTGATCTTGTACAACGAGATTTGAAGACGTTGAAGATTGAAGTAGTACAGAGTGTCCTAAAAGTCATTCTACTGAAATTATATTTGTGTGCCAGGGAAACACTCCACTGCATACAACCAGCCACCAGCAGAGAGTGGCCGTGAGGAGCTGAAGCATATCTTCCCAAATTGTTGTCCACATTTTTTAGTAAACTTTTCCACTCTCCTAAGTACTGATCTGCAAGATGCTGCACAAAGAATTTTGTCTGATATGTATATTCCATGTTCTGTACCTTAATACGATGTATAACATTTTTAAAAAGACCAACAAAATGCACTTCTGTGTATGAATTTAATTTTATTGCATAGTAGTCACAGACATGTTCCGTCCACTTGTGTGGCCATCAGGGTGGCAAGAACAAGAATAGTTACAGTTATAATGTGTCCACATGTTGTAATTGTATTCTTGTGTTTAACAACCTGAAGAAGGCCACATGAATGGCCAAAACATGTCAGTGGTTACTAGATAATAAAAAATATATTTATACACTCAAGTATATTTCGTTGTTCTTTAAAATCTCATACGTTCTTTGTCTGCATTTAATCTCAATGGAGTGACATTTTGGACACTGGTATATATTTTTTTTGCTCAGCAAGTCAACTCTAAATTTTAAATATTTTAAAGATTACAGTTACCTGTTACATAACAAATACTGTAATAATTAAATTTTCTGTTTGCTGAATTCTGTTTACTGCAGCCATTCACAGATGGTGTGACAAGTACGATGCAAGATAGATACACCTTGTTATGTAAGAACTTGTTCTTTGCTTATACAATTGAATTTTGTTTCTTGAAAGCCATGCTGTCCTTATAGTCATTCATTCTACAAATAACCTAGTGCATCATCAGAAGGGGGTTAAAATTTACTGAAATTGTGTGAGCAACTGAGCCTGCACTGTTCCCAGTCCAAAGCCAACAAGTTACAGTTGAAAACACACATTTGAATACAACAGTTGTAACAAAAAATATCCAAATGTTATGTTCCAGTTACATAAGCCACAAGAATGATGCTTCATGACTTCTCATATTCAACAAGTTAACTTCACTTTAGCTGGTTCCATTTGACCGACTGAGTAGTGTCTTTGAAGCTGTATGTTAGCCTTCCAGTTACCAAAACAGTTACCTTGTAAATAGAAAAGTAAATGAACAGCATGCCTGCCTTCTTTCCTTCCTTATCAACAAACCTTTCTGCCCCTCTTTAACACCACAACTCTGTCTTGTAATCATGATCGTAACGTGAGTTACTCCAGCGTTAAATGTTTAATAAGCCCACAAAATAATAGCACCCTCAACTAAACAGACCAACTCAGAAACCATTTACTTACCAGTATGTTGCAACCTTTTGGAGAAATTGCATCAGGAGGCATGCCGAGTCTTACTTCTCTGGAAGGCGATGTGTATGAGAGGGGTGAATTACTGGTAATCACAGATTCACCACATATCAGAACTCCCATGTTGTCTTTTACTGCTGGTGTCATATATACATGCTCCTAGTGGACAGATAGAAGCAAACATACGATCGGTCCAGCAACATGTGTCGGAATCTTAGAGCAAATGTCCGTGGATTAATTGGCTCACAAATATTGATTGACCATTAATACAGGCTATACTTATTCTTTCTGTCTGAAAAATAGGTTATTACTGTAAATTCTAATGCTCTGAATTTCATTTGAGCCAGAAAGTTTGTGTATCACCTACAGCTTCTTTGGCAGAGGCTGAAAACTTAATATGATGTGGCAGTTTTAGAACAATCATTGCCCAACATGACATACTGTAACCAACTGTTGAGTGATATTTAGCCCTGTAGTAAACAGCAGCCACATATATGCTGTCTGAGAGCAAAATCTGTACAATTGTGCCCTTTTTTGTGTTTTTCAAAGAAATTACATGCATTTTCCAAAGAAAATCATTAGCAATCACAATATTAAGTAGTAATGTCTTGATTTTTGTGTCCAAATACCAAGGAATTACAGTTACATGAAGGGGAAAATTTATTAATCAGTTTTACGCAAG
>Ga0123352_10007925_pt1 | contig 16477 bp, 8 predicted proteins | sample TergutLab28metaG_FD_89700 | JGI IMG/M metagenome (GOLD analysis project Ga0123352, IMG submission 89700) | Labiotermes labralis P1 segment gut microbial communities from Petit-Saut dam, French Guiana - Lab288 P1 | ecosystem: Host-associated > Arthropoda: Insects > Digestive system > Gut ... | reverse complement strand
TCAGTCGGTATAGCGACTGACTACGGGCTGGACGGTCCGGGATCGAATCCCGGTGGGGACGAGATTTTCCGCCCGTCCAGACCGGCCCTGGGGCCCACCCAGCCTCCTGTAAAATGGGTACCGTGTCTTTCCCGGGGCTAAAGTGCGGCCGGGGCGTGCTGCTGACCACTCACCCCCTTCTAGTGCCGCGGTCATGGAAGAGTAGAGCTATACCTCCACACACCTTCTGGGCCACACCGGGCCTGTAACGGGAACACTTTACCTTTTTTACTTCCATACGTTTAACTTCTGGCTGGGAATTTGGGGGCGGAAAATGTCGTCTTACCGCGCTTCACTGTCACAGGAATGTGACGCGTTTGTGAGTGAGAAGATTCCGCGAAAATGCACTGCAGAAATCCAGGATGCAGCCCTACATTCGCGATTAAAATTTCATGAATAAGTAAAAAAATATATGACAGATGGCAAATAATTTTTTTCACATGACGATATATTCCCCGTGAAGTGATGTAATGAGAGCCTGGGGGTGCGATTAAAATTTCATGAATGAGTACAAAAATATATAACAGATGGCGAATAATTCTTTTCACATGACGATATATTCCCCGTGAAGTGATATAATGAGAGCCTGGGGGTTATACTGTCAGACAGGGAATTCAATTTGTAGTTCGGGTCGTTTATTTGATTAACACTTCAAAGACGAAAACTGACCTGAATTGTATTTAAATATTAATTTCGTGCCGTTTGGTGAACACAATCCGTCTATGTTATAAGAAGTCGGGCAAGGAGTATGTAACGTAACATTGAGGCGCGTCTGTTTAGCCGTGGTTGCCTTGGAAAAGCAGTGAGTACTACATATTCTGAATTTGTGTTAGTAGCCGTAGTTATCCGACATGCAAAGTGCATGCGCCGTGTTGCATTGTCTTCTGTGGCTTTTCTGGCTGTAAGGCATTTTTCTACGTTATCTCATAAATGGCACGATTTTCGGGAAAAAATTATTGAACATCAAATATTTATTTTGATTTTCTCTACAACTTGTGTGTGAAACATTTCTCATTATAAGAATAATTCAGCGAGATATCATAGATGTACGTAGGTCTTCATGTAAAGTATACACGTTATTCTTCTCAGATTTCAATGAAACGTGAATTTTCTCGATAAAGTTTCAGAAAGTGCTCAGTATCGAATTTCATGAGAATCCACCCAGTGGGAGCCGAGTTGCACCATGCGGACAGACGGACAGACGTGACGAAACCAGTAGTCGCTTTTCGGAATTTTGCTAATGCGCCTAAAAACCAGCCACTATATTTTGTGTAGAGAGATAATCGCTGCTTGTTCTTAGAACCGTACAAAACATAAACACGCTGCGTGGACAAAGTGCAGAATTTTTTATGGTAAAATTAGTGGGACATGCAGAAACCTTTAGGACCTACTGAGGTAAATTATCCCCACATGCACAGAAAATTAACTGTGGACTCGTCGTTTTCCCCGTGATCGGGCAGCAACTTCTTCGACACTGGAGGCTGGCGGTGCAGTCTAAATTCTAAACGTACCAAAACTTCCGAAATGGCCTGTCTGTATGGCGAGAAGGTACCTACACGAATTCTGAAGTGCTCACAGGGGGGGGGGGGGGTTGAAGAATCAATTCTCCTGGGGTGTGACGCGGCGTCCTTGGGAAATCGGATCCCGACGTTTCGAGGCAACGTGTTGACCTCATCCGATTACATAGTGATACAGCGTCATATCCAAGAATAACACAATTCTCAGCGTAACCACGCTTACCTTAACGTACTCCGTGTTTTGCAGTTTTTACAGAAAACGGCACGTCATGTAGTGTGAAAAGTTTGTGTAGGTAAACTATAAATTCTTGGAATTCTCATGCGCGTTTATTATAAACATTGCACCACTCATGCCCACGTTGATGTTATCTGAGCATTATTCTACCGAGGAGGCCGCGCATGTCCGTTACGGTATTTAATTAAACGTATCATGTAATACACACAGACTTCTTGATAAGTTTGGTGACGTGTTTCGTGTTGCCGCCTCATATCAAAGGATTCTGAAGTAGATCGTGTCCGTTCTAGTTAGGAACTGCTGTGCCGAAGCTGAAACGGCGATGTGTTACGTAGCGATCTCGACTGATTAGTATCATGTCAGTGAATTTTAAGTCTTTGACCTCATTGTTTTATAATCTTCTATGATTTTCTGCCTGTGTTTCGCACAAGGACGACTGGACTGGCACTGTAACTATTGCATCACATTGCATAGCGTATAACATATTGAAGATTAGAAGAGAAATTAATTGAGGACATCTTGCAATGTAGGTACGCGGGCTAGACTCATTCGGCACCTCTCTTTTCATGGCCGTCATAGCTCGAAAAAGAAACATTCAAGTTACCCATGCTAATATAGACTTGTTTCGTTGGTTTTCCTCATAGGACACGCCGCTAGAGTTTTGAAGTGTATTTCATAAACACTGTGTATATTGCATGCTTTTTGCAAATATCTGTTGACTGCACAGTTTGAAGAAGTTTGTAGAATTGAGGCGCGTTGTTTCCATCTCTAAATGTTGCATGGTCGCCGTGCTGCTGTTCAAGGCATAGGAGTAAGTACAATGTCAAAAGTTTTAACTGGCATGGTGTTAATGAAAATCGTTTGATGTCAATATAGGGTATTGCATTCTGTACTCGTAGTACTGATACCCGTGACTGAATGAGTAAACTGACGAAAAGAAGGAACTTTTTCTGCTGGTCTTGTTTCTGCTTAATTGGCTGTACATAATGAGCAAAGGCAAGTAAGCAGATAAGAATGCCTTTATCAATAGAAGGCGAGTTCCTTACTAAGATGTACAAAATTTAAACCCCAACTTACCTTTTTCTTAACTTTTTAGTTTGTTCCGTTTCTTCTGATTGTTAACGCGTTATTGTGATTGGCGCTGCGTTGCTGGCATAGTGTCTTTAAGTTACTTTCATGAACGACGGTGGTGTCAAAACAAATACATGCCGTTTCTCCTTCCCGCGTTGCAGTTTGTAGCATGCGTGACTGCCGTCTTTTTTGTTTTTGTCGTTGGACTTGTAGACCTACGCACAAATCGTAAGGTTCGTCAGAATCTCACATAGTGACGTAATGCCAGCAAACATTCAGTGTGAGCAAACATGAAGTAGAAGTGTAATGCACGTCGCAGATAAGGAGAAACACTGTTAAAATAAAGTACAGAACGCGCATTTCTGCCTTAACGATGAGTACGTTACACGCTCCTGTTCGTTTTAAGCGTTGTGTGTTTTGTGGGTTTTAGGCCTGGTCATCGGCGTCACAAGCGTGGTATTACATCGATGTTTTCAGTTACGAGTGTGTTGTCAGAGAGAACAGACTAATACGTGATACTTGTTTCAGGACCATATTTCTGCTACCTGTGATTGGTAGTCAATCAATATGTCGTCAATGTGTGAGCTGTGTGTCTAAACTCAGTTTCTGAATTACACTGAAGTTGTCTTTTAAAAGGGAAATATATTTATTGAGTTTCCGATGCGCAGAAAAATGTCCCTATTTGTATATCTTCCTTCTTAAGAAAATTCTGAAAGAAACACGCGTCTGCTGGCAAGGTATCCAGCCGGCGTATTTTGCAAAGGTAGACCACGTCGAGAAATTTCAAGTTGCCAGCAGTGGTGCATCCTCCCTTGTGCGCTGTTGAAAACAAGGAACTCTCACCGCAAGACTGCCGTTTTTTCGGCGGACCGTTACGTTTTTACGACACTCCGTCTTAGCGCAGTCGATTTCCCTCGGGTTTGTTCTTGTGTTTGGAACTGTACAGTACATGGGCAACGTCCGAAAGGTGAAAGAGAGCAGTCTCCATTTGCTTGTTTGTTGCGACACTTGCGTGGCCTGATAAAAGTACCTTGGCCAGGTGTTTATTACCTCATTGTAACAACATGTATAATACGAGTGCTTAATATAAATTTGCCGATTCCGTTGGCCGCGCGGTCTGAGGCGTGGGTCTGCGGCCGCTCGCTTGCTGGGATTGCGGTTTCGAATCCTGCCGGAGGCATGGATGTATTTTTTGTGAGTGTTGTGTATAGTCAGGTAGAGGTCTCTGCGTCGGGCTGATCACTCGTCCAGAGGAGACCTCCCGAGTGTGATGTGTCTAAGTGTGACTGCGAAGCCTCTTAAGGGGAGGCCATGACCCGAACACGGGCCGAAGCGCTACGGGGTGGGGGAACCCTATATAGAGTTTACTGACATATTTCGTTTGATCCTTCCATCTCATTAAAGTGACTAGAGACAACAGAATGTTGCCTATGTCGTATAACTATGTCCATTTCATGTTTTCTTTCACCCTGCTAGTTGTGGCTCATTTGCGGACACAAACTCATTAAATGCTGTTTTAAAATGGACAGCTAATTTGATAGCGTATGCGAGTTCCATAAACATCAAAACGGCCCCTACAAGAGGTGCATAGTTTTCAAATCATTACTATGCAAAAGTTAGGTTTCAGCATTCTTCGTCGTTGAAAGCGGACGTTATGACGTAATCCCTCCATACTTGTCTTCTGTACAGAAGGTATTTTAACATGTTATGCTTTACGAAGAATTCCCATCAAAAGAAAAAACTTCGTTTTCAAGAACTGGTATTAAATGACATGTAAGAAGGTGGCAGAGGATTAGCAGTACAGCCCACTCCGAGCATTGCCATTCTCTGTGGAGGTGTAATTCCAGACCTGATTGTAATTGACCTTCGGTGCTAGATAGAGGTGAGCGGCTGGCGTCAAGACCGGCTATAGTACCCCAGAAAGGAGCCCTCACTATCATTTGGATATGTGTTGTGTGTGGGTCTCAAAGCCGGTCAGAAGACGGTGGCGAGGAGGAGCATTGTGTCGTTGCCAACAATCGAATCCCGATTCTCCTCTTTCCTAGTCACTATACTGACGGAGCTACCCATTTCCGCTAACAGTTGTGTCCAGTTTTTAGATCAGATTTGATTCCCAATGAGAATATGGGCCGAGGACACCGCAACATCGGATTTTTTTTCCCCTACAGTCAGTAATAACGGCATGGTGGATGCGCGTACCCGTTAGGCTGAAAAGACCGTAGCGCCGTTTACCTGCGTATACTGAAGTGATGGTAAAATAAAATAAAAAATCCCAGGCGCGCCTCACATGACTCCTGCCTAAATGGAAGCGCCGACTTGTTTTATTAGAATGCGGCACTGTTCGTTCGGAACTTGTAGCACCACGCGTGCATGTCGGTGTTAGAACTACTAACGTTCTGGAATCCTATTAGCGGAATGAGATAGGCGTACTGGTGTTGCTTGTGCCCGCAGTGTAGTCATTCCAGCAATATTTTGGTAGTGAGTCATTTCATTACTTTGCCCTCCGGTTGAAGATTTTCTGTGACACCCATTCAGGTGACATCGTACTTTACTGGTTCGCGATTGATAAACAGAATGGTACAAACAGAAACTTTTTTTAATCTGATGTTTATTGGACCGTGCATCATTGTGATAACTGAAGAATAAAAAAACAACTAGATGCCACTTGTTATTTTATTGTACTTCTTATAGGCTCAACATGTTTGGGGCATTACTATGCCCGAAACATGTTGAGCCTGTAAGAAGTACAATAAAATAACAAGTGGCATCTAGTTGGTTTTTATTCTTCAGTTATCGAAACTTCTATGTTGATTTTATTTACGAAAGTAAGGAATCTAGTGTTCAGTATATCATGGCGTTATGTACTTCCCATTTTACTTAAATTCGAAAGGAACCGGGGTAGCACAATCGTTTCAGTGACGTGGCTACGGTCTGGACAACTGAGATTAGATTCCCGGCGGGACCAAGAGGTGTTCACTTCTCCATTACGTCCTGACCCGCTGTGGGGTCCAACCCAGTTTCCTGTTCAGTTGGACCGGAGAATCATTATCCGAAGATAAGGTGCCTGGGGCTTGTAGCTAAATAACCACTCACCTCCATTTATTGCCGAGGTGGCATGTGTGGAATTTATACCTTCATTCCCCCCATGTGCCTTCGTGGCGTGATAACGTAAGCACAAGTATAGCTGTACCTTATTTGAGTATGAAAAGATGAACCACTGTTTCTGGTACGTAACCCAAAGGCACTTTTACGTAGTTATACAGCAGGTGAAACCATAATTTGTGCGAAGTTGGAGGGTTGAAAGATGCAGTTGTCTTACTCGATCGGTCCTTTTCTAGGCATTAGCTGTGTGATAACCTAGATTATTGTACCTTCCGTTACAGAAGCGGATGTGATGATAAAATATATCAGTGACATTAGTACATGTCTGAACTAACCGGCTGCCGATAATTCAAACACGGAAAGACATACTGTTCAATAACCATTTAAAAAATAAGAGGCTGATTTTGATAAACACGCCCGTTGCATACTTATTTATTTTCGGATGTAAGCCAATGCTTCTGGTACTGAGAGTTATGTGAAAATCACCTTTTATGTAAGTTTTTGGCCGGTTACGTTTATTGAAGCATGTTATAGTCTTCAGTCTTTACCCGTGGGGATGCCTGATGAAAAGGAATTATGAATCATTATGAGTACCGAGAAACAAAGGAGTTTAAAAAGTTCATGCATTCACCAACACCGATACTGGGATTGAAAATATATAAAGACACGTCAAAATTGAACTGTCTTCGTTGGTCTTTCAGATATCTCAAAATATTTTGTTGTGGAACTTTTATCACTTTTCAGTTAAAACGTGTTTCATGCAGACATGCAGGCTTATGCATCCGACTAAAACAATATGTCTCACTTCTCTTAGCTTGAAAAATGCATAATAAAGTGTTTACCTTTTTTAAAAAAATTGTTTCTGTGGTTTTGGAATTATTGAATGTAGGATTGATCTGAATGTAGGAGTGATCTAAGATGATCCGACCTTCTTGCCTGGTTGGTTTAAAATTGGGCTGCTGGTTTAAAATGTGTGAGTGAGAACACACGCAGACAGCCTCAGTTCCATACACGTACTGTTTTCTTGTCAGAAAACCGTCCTGTAAATAGTTTGCTCTTGTGTACGCACACTTTCAGAACGAGGTTGTAAAATATATATCTTACTGACGTCGTAAACCTCATTGAGTGTATGCAAGAATGGGAGAGAGCTCTTCCACATTATAGCAGTCTTTCACCATCTGGTGTTTTCCATTTGTATTCCGTTTTGACAGCTGCGGCGTTTGGCATTTTGTATCCCCGGTTTTAGTTTGTGTACACACACACAATAATCCGGTAGCTTCCGAACCACAACATCCATACACGAATTTATCGGAAGCAGGGCTGTATAGGCATGTGAACCCAGTTTTTCTAACTTCCGGCTAACACTGCGTTGCGTCTTTTTGTGACACCTTTTTAATATTTTGTATCTGACATGCCTTTAATTTTGTAGGGTATTTAATTTAGGTGGTCCTTATACCTAGTGAAACTTCGATGAACATTAGTTAATAGGCCATAAAGCCGTGTTCTTGCCAATCGCGGTGTTTGTTTTTTCAGGACCTCAACCTCTGCTGTTGGTGAGGGATTGCTGTACTGCAGATGTTTTCAAAATCTGAGCCCCGAAACAAAGATGCTGTTTCAGGTAGGACCTACATTGCAGGTGGCCGAATATACGCTTGTGTTCCGGCTTCACGCAGTGAACAGTGTGAAAAAATATGCAGGCTTGGCTTGCCCGTGAAACTAGTGGTACGACTTTACAAATGTAAAATATGTTTGTGTACCATTGCTTTAATTGGTCACATTTTGACGTCACGCGGCAAGGCTCGACAAACAGCGTGCAGGGGCAATGAGTTTACACTCGTATTTCCTGATTCCGCCAAGGCTCACTACGTCTGAAGACATATGTGCTTTTAAAGTAGATTCGTTTTCGTAAGCTATTATAGTAAGCCTGCACTGGGATTCTTGGCTGTAAGAGCTCACGGAAACCAGTGTGCTCTTGAAAACTATATCCCGTGTTTTTTTACTGTATTTCCGATGTTGCGCATTTTATGTGTACGAGTAATGGAGACTAAGTACGTGTGAATGTGTCTTGCTGTAGTTCTGTTTACACGAACTTCTCTGTGTAGCTTCTTCCGGAAGGCGTTGGGTTTGGGTAGCCGGCATTAACAGCAATGAAAGCCGGTCCCCGAGAATGTGACTTCGTTATTACTTGTTGAGCATGCTCGGTAACATCAGTCTACTTCCAAAACTTACTGGCCTTTGGATTATTTGGTGTTATGTGGATTAACGGCAGTAAAGTTAGGCCTCTTCAACGTGTTAGAAACGCACCGCACCGCGTCCTTCATAGTTTGATTGGTGCATTTTATGTTGACGTCACCGCTCATCATTGCTTCATAGCGATAACGCAGGGAAGTGCGCAAACAAGATACCAGCAACTCTCTTGTATCCTTTATTTGTGTAAACAACTCTGCCTATTCATTGTACGTATAGAGGGTTATTGCTGCACCAGATCACACTCAAATGACTCGGTAGAACTCCCCTGGACGAAGGATCGGACCTTCGCAGAGGTACCTGCTGGTGCAACAATATTCACAAGCTCCCGACGGGATTCGAACCCTCATCCTAGCAAGGGAGCGGCCGCAGACCCAAGCCTTAGTCCTCGTGACCACCGGGATTCTCTTATCTTCCCAGTACGAAATAGCACAGCGTAGGCGTTTACCATTCTATGTCCCTCGTTGTAAGGCGAACATGTTTGTTTTTGGTTGTGTAATTTGGTTGGTAAAGAGTGGGAGAACACGTTCATATGTGCTCCCAATGGTGTTCTGTGTTTAAAAAAGTCAGCAGACTTGTTGGTCGATGTGTGTATTTCAGTACCTAATCATTTCAGAATCAGAGACGCCGTCATTCCGGTCTAGACACAGTGGCTTGGCCTCTGCTGCCCACTCGAACTGCTATTGATCATTGAGAAGTGGGGAACAGGGCTGTTGGGTGACTCATCTCTGAACACTGCGAGATGTAAGCAGAATCGTCGCTTTTTGGTATACCCTGGATGAATATAACGGGCGATGACAAAAAGGAACCGCAACCGCATATTTTGTCCTGCTATTTTGCCTTCGCTTTTGATTGTTGCTTCCCCCGGCACCAAGAGGTTTAGTGCCGCTTCGCGTGCGTTGTCTTTGCACTGGATCTACCGAAATTACATCTTCATATAAGCAAGTTGGCTTTTGCAGAATGAGGTAACATCCATAAACTGTGGCACACGGATGATAAGCGTATTTCTGTTCGTTCACTTTTGATACACTTGAGAATTACACTTAACACCCGGATGTTGGGCGTTCGGTTCTAACCATTGTAGAGTGCTGTTTATTTGGGAAACCGACGAATTTTTAAAGAAAATTAGTCAGGTCTGACATAGGAAACCATTGGCAGTAAAAAGCCATACAGACAGTAAGTGGTTTCTTATATACGAGGGTCGATCAGAGGATAAGCTTACATTGCTTGTATTTTGGGTTCTTTATTGCATCTGTAATAAGAACAGCTCAGATTTAAGTGTACTGCTGTCCCACAACTTTACCACATAGTCCGGCCTACAGGTGCAAATGAGTCGTGTAACTTATCGTGGCACGAGCTTTTGTATTCCCTGTTAGTGTGCAGTAGTCCGCGCCTTGTGCTATCAGGCATCTTGTGATAACCGTTTCTACCTCGCTATCTCTAAATTTGTGGCCGCCAAGATTTTGCTTCACCGCTGGCAAGGATGGTGGTCCTTCGGCGACGAATTCCCCTCGTAAAGTAACGGAAGTCTTTAATTACGAAATTATACTTCACGTAAACTTCTGGTATACGAGTTCACAAAGCACATACGTCGTAATATCATAGCCTGTTTGTATACAAGGTATGCAGAATTTGATTCTGGATTCTAACTGTTGGCGATAACAAAAATTAAAACCAATAAAATAAGCTGTTTTAGGGAGAAACCTCTTAATTGTTTGTTATCAGTCTCCCATGGGTTGCGCCCCATCTGGGTGCCTCCAACAGTAAAATATGGCTTGTCTGCATACATCTGTAAATCACAAATTAAGCACCTTGTGTGAGTCTTTACATGAGAAGCTAAATCGGAAGTTAGATACGCTGCGAACTGTCAGACTACAACAAAAATTTTGCTGTTGGTAACTCCGTGGTCATGGCCCAGATGGGCCAAAATGTGTAGGAGATTGATAACATTTCATTAGGAGTTTCTTCCTCAAAACAGTGTATTTTGTTGGTTGTGATTTTTGTGATTGAGTAAAGAAGTACACAGTAAAATGTGGTGCTGTAAGATACTGGCAGTAAGTTATCTATTTGTCTTATTTAATTTCAACATTACCTTTCATAAAAACTTATTTTTTACTTTGCTCCTTATTCTGTTATCGTACTTTTCCTCAAAAAAGAAGACAGAAGAGTTCTGAGGCACTGTGCTGCATGTGTGTTTGCCTATGTGCATTTACCTCTCTAATACACCCTTCGAACTAGTTGACTGATTGTGACAAAACTGAGTGTGAACATTGCTGTTGAAGGGTACCTGAACACCACCTTCATCCTTTGTATGCTGTCGTAGTGGCTTGTTAATCCACAAGGACAGCTTTACTTCTTTATATCCTTGTCCCATGTGTGATTTTGCCCTGGCTTTCTTTGGTTGCTGTTCAATCTTATCATTATTTTCATGTTACTAATACCTCCACAAAAGTAAAGCTGTTCTTGCCCATGGCATGAAGGGATATCAGGGGAGTGGAGGTATAGCTCCACTCATTTTTAATCCCAACACTAGATTGAGGTGAGTGGTCAATTTCATGCCCAACCAGTCTTGATATTTTGAAGAAAAGTATCTCTTGTCCCTGCTGGGATTTGAACCCTGGATTGTGCAACCCATAGCTTTGGCACTATACCAACTATGCCATGTCAGCACCTTCAGACACCTCTGGTATTTATAATCCTTAAAAACTGAAACTGATTGTGTTATATTTTGCTGTAGGTCATGTCGTGAAATTGCGCGGTGCCAACCAGCATGCCGCTGCCAAAACGTGTGGTGGAGCCTGTGCATGTTGCGCGAGGCACCATACCAGAAGATTTCCCACTGCTATCAGAATTGGAGGCAGCCACTAATGGTACCCTGGCCAACACAGTGCGGCAATTGTCTAGCTTGAGTCGTCATGCTGAAGATCTGTTTGGGGAGCTAACACGAGAAGCACATGGCTTGGCTGCCAGAGCAAATTCTCTTCAGACACGCATTGACCGTTTGGCTGTGAAAGTTACTCAGCTTGATAGCAATGTTGAAGAAGGTGTGTGTAAAGTAATGAAATTTAAAACTTACATGTCATTTCTTGCAGAGTGTATTATTGATTTTTAAGTTACTTGAATAATGAGGTTGTATTGTATGCTATCGTTCTTGATATGACAGCACTCTTAAATATAGGTGGTGTAACTAGGTACATGTATACCATGACTTCCATTTTGTATTAAATTTGGTACACGTATATAGCACTTTTGTTTTAGGTGAATATAAAGTAGTTTGTGTCCACGGCAATTGTTTGGTAGAATTACGAAATTTAAATGTCATGTCAGCTGAATGATTGGGCTCACACTCCATCTGCATCGCTCTGTGGAATGGATTTCATCAGTAATTTCATCCATAGACTTTGGGTTTTGAGTACACTATTTGCGAGGTAATTTGGTTACATATTCACAACCAGCAATCAAGAATCTGATATTGCACTGTTGTACAGCATAAAAAGTTTTGGCATTGGCAGTGTTATAGTTATAAAAGGGTGCGTTATGAAAATTTCTGTACTCCAGTTTGTAAACATACTTTTCTACTACTGTTGAATTTCCAGAAGGTCGGGCATTATGTATTTTATATATATATGTATGTATGTATGTATGTATGTATTATTCAAAACCAGCATGTGTAGAGTAGTGTATGTCTGTTGCAAACGTGATACTACTGTTAACGTTTTACAGTTTCGCTACAAGACATTCATATGAGAAAGGCATTCAAGAGCTCAGTAGTGTTTGACCAGCAAGTAGTTTCACGTGATACTATGCCTACTGCCATGCTTGAAACGTACCAGACTTGTGATAAACCACCACCACTGGATAAATTGAATTCATACAGGTTAGTAAGTGCATCCAACAGGAAGTTAGTTGCAGAATATTTTTTGTTGATGTGTTAAGACAGGGCCAGTTGATTATGGTCTGAGTCAAGAAATATGAACCCTTTCCTGATCCTTCATTTCACACATTCTGTTCTTTGCTGAGAGTATTGTAATTAAAGGTCATAAATGTTGAAGAACATCAAAAAGGTATACAGTTAAAAATATTGAATTCAGTTGTGTCTTGAAGAAAACGTATGTAGTTCATGATGTGCTATATAAAGGCTGGACGTAATCCAGGATGCATTCCACATTTCATTCCTATTAATACAGTAAACCTTTAGCAAAAGTATAAGCAATTGTAAGACAGAAGTACAAATGGAAGAAGTTTATCAAGATGCCATTTACGATGCTTTTTGTTTTTGGTGTTATTACTGTAGCTGAGAATATTTGAAAGTTATTTTGTGTTGGTTATCAACGTGAGAAATTTTTATCTCAGTTATATCAGCGTCTTGTGTTGGGAAGTGCCATACCACTAGGCCACTAATGACATCTGCCATTGGGACAGCGGTATTCTTTTCACAGTATTCTCTTTCTCCTCCAACTCTGCCCCTCCCTCCTGTGCAGTTCATATCCATGTTACATGGTTCATCCACTGAAGAAAAGTTTCCACTAGGTATGTACCACCACATTGCCTTATTCTCATATCTTCCTTGTTGCTTCATATGTCACTGGTTCCATACATGGTTGTCTTCATAATCTGCATCATCTTTCCCCCATTTCTAATTCCTGCATACCTTTAGTAGTTCCATGCATTTCCATCCTAAATTCTTTGAGTGATCCAGTGCAATAATATTATTTTTCAGCTCCATGTGTTTAATGATGCAATTTTAAATGTGGTTGGCATTTTATAATTTTAAAATTCCTCTTTAATTTCTGCAGGGAGGATGGTAAAGATGGTTTAAAATTTTATACTGATGCCAATTACTTCTTTGACCTGTGGCGACAAGAAATGCTCAAAGATACAGAAAGAATGATGCATGATCGAGGGAAAAAGGTACGTGTTTACATCTTTCATGTTATTTTGTCTGAACATTGCTCATTGATGCTCTGCAAAAGTGTTCACTAAATTATGTTTATTCATTTGTTTTAGCCATTGCTGTTGGGGGGTACATACTGTGAGGCAAGTCATGAAAATGAGAGTGCTTGTGTGCTTTGTGATTGCTGTTTTATTGACTCAAAGTATAACAGACCTTGCCAATGCATGGAATGAATATTCACTGGCCTAACAGCTTGTAGTGTGATGAAGAAATTGATAAAAACTGGTTTTATTGGTATTGGTTTGAAATTTGAAGCATTCAAGTGTTCATGGCAAGATAACATTTATTTGATTATTTATTTTCTGCAGTTGTTATGATGCTTGGTAACTAACACCATTAAGACTTTGTATACCCGTAAATTGGAGGTTTGGGTTTAACTGCTAATGTTGTACTGATTCATAATTCTAAGTGAGAGTTAACACAAGCCACTCCTTTTATTTCTGACTTCTAAGTGGTGCTTCACCTCCATATGTCCGATCTCTGTGTTTTCTTTATGTTTTGCTGACCATACATCTCAGTATAATCTTAGTACTTGACCAACTTAATGCACAAATTCTTGTTTTATAATAAGTTTATTATATTCCTCTACATGTTTCAAGCACTATTGTGCTCATCATCAGGAGGTCAGAATAGTATTTTACAGCATCTGGTATCATCACACTCTGTAGGTGGCCATCCAGTGCACAGGTTGGGAGAGAACCTCCAGATGATGACCACAATAGTGCTCGAAACGTGTACAGGTATATAATAAACTTATTATAAAACAAGAATTTGTGTATTAAGTTGGTCAATTACTAAGATTACTCTGTGTTTTATTGTTTGTTTATTCTGTTACTGTACAATTCTGAAGAAATTTCTGGGGTTAAGTATCACCAGAATGATATGTAAGGTTGGAAATTTTGAGAGCATATGAATATGGAAGAAAGTGGTTACAAATTATTTTAATGTACTGGTTTAGAATTTGCCTAAGTAAACTGAGAATGAAGGGGTCACCTCAGGTCAGATAGCTTCAAAATGTCTCAGAAATGTCATTGTGTCAACATTTTACAGTTAATTTACAGTCCTCTCAAGAAATTATTATTGTTTATGCATGTGATAATGCCATACACCTCATCAAGAGTTTTGCAGTCAGAATCAATTTTTTAGGATTATGCAATTTTAAATTTAACAGCATGGCACATCCAATTGTTATGCTGTGTCAAGATGGTGACAGAATATACTTTGTTGTGGTTTGGCAAATTTTACAAAATTGGTGAATAATTGACACAGGTCATTACAGTGAATTATATTGAAACAAAGTATGAATTCAGAAAACAGTTTACATCCTATTTATCTCTGTGAATAGTTAGTATATTGAGATTCTTCTTTTTCTGGTAGTAGCTCTTGGTGGTATGTGTCATTTGTTAGTTTTAGGCTGGTAAATTTTTCAAATTGAAGGCTATGAGCAGTTCAGTCATACAGTGATAATGATAACTGATTGTTGGACAAAGAAAATCGAATATACTGACTGTGCAATCTCAGCTATAGAGTAGATCTATCCACTGTTTCTGCTAAATTCTTTGCCTACCAGTAACTAACAAATGACTTATAATGTGACTGAAGTTTGGGTACAAATAACATACAGTAATTTCGTGACTGACATTGTCATGTTGGTTATTAAAGATTATAAATATTTTAATGTCTGATGATGTTCATTGCACAGACTCACATTTTTTAAGTCTACCATGTATGATTGTTGAATACCTTTCAGGCAGATATGAAGCCTTTGAAGGTAGCAGTGGCTGTATGTTGTGGAATACATAGAGTAATGCACGTAATAATGTAGTATTAGGCATCATTCTGTTATAATTTATGTATAAGTGTACTGATTGTAGTTGAAATTCTTTTGGAAATTATCACCCAAAATCCCTTGGTGAAAAATACATCTGTGGGATTCTTTTGGTGTACATTACAGCCTCACCGTCCACGCAATGAAGGAGGGGGTGGTCGGCATAAGAAACGAGTGCGACAGCCACACAATACAAGGGAGAGACAGCGTCAGTTGGCAGTGGGGCATGGGGAGTATATCATGCCGCAGAATGTTCATTATAGAACACCACAGGTACGACTGAGCACATATTAGAACCCTGGGGTCACATTGTTATTACATAAGGGAACTGAAACCTGAGAAGTGTCAGGATTTTAGTTAGCTAAGTGGCCATATTTTATTGTGACATTCTCTTGGATCAAACATAATGTTTGTCTGAAAATCATGCTTTCTTTGTTTTTACCAGAACCAGTGACTATATGATAGGAAAGAAGAAAGACAAGCTTAGAAAGATATATGTGATACATAAACACATTTAATTAATTTTATTTCATTTGCGCTCATTTCCAGAATTGTTAATTTTAAAACTGGGATGTATACCTTAGGTCTGGTATCTTTATTCTTAATCATGTTTGTTAATATACTAATGTCTTTAATGTTAATCTGCAAGAACTTCAGTCCATAATGTAAATAAAGGAATGCAGTTCAGGCTGTGTAATGTCTGCATGTTTTGAGCTGCAACACACAATATATCACCAGTTTTGTTTTGTGAAAAATTAGAGTGTGGTGTAGAGAGATGTTAGGCTGTCAACTTCCTCTGCGTTCAGACCATTCGTCATCTGTAATGTGTTGCACCTTGTGCATATGCCAGATTATGGAAGGTAGACAGAATAAAGCCTGCATTCTTGGACAGTACAGCTGTCATATTCCAGGCCATGAAGAAATCAGACGTGGGCTCTGTAGTGAATATGACTTCTGTGAATGTACAAAAATAAAAGTGTCGAGAACACACAACAACGGAAGATCTAGTAATGTACCAGTACTCGGGTTTTGAAGTTTTCATGACATATCCGCAATGGTGTATGTAGGAATGCAGTGAATCTCAGGTTTCAAGTACTGGAACATACCACAACAGAGATGTAGTGATGTATTATTTTATGTCATTTGTAAGACCTGTGGGTATGTGCTTTGGAATATGTATAAACATCATACCTCACCATGTGGCATTATTTATTTCTGTTGGTTTTGTTCTGTTAGTGTACTCTTTGTTTCTTGGTGTGTGTGCATATAAACAAATTTGTATTGATGCACACATGATTTTAAGGAAAAGCAAGGGTAAATGCAAGGAAATTACGGGTAATGTTGTTGAGTCGGGAGGCTGCATTGTTGCCACCTCAACTTAGGAGTAACTGATTCAGAAAAGATTGCAAGTTCTGTAAGAAGCAAGTTAGTAATATGACATTTTCTCTGATTTTCAGAGTAAATGTGTGTGTGTGTGTGTGTGT
>Ga0123352_10007924_pt1 | contig 16477 bp, 17 predicted proteins | sample TergutLab28metaG_FD_89700 | JGI IMG/M metagenome (GOLD analysis project Ga0123352, IMG submission 89700) | Labiotermes labralis P1 segment gut microbial communities from Petit-Saut dam, French Guiana - Lab288 P1 | ecosystem: Host-associated > Arthropoda: Insects > Digestive system > Gut ... | reverse complement strand
GTGCCGAACGGGCATTGACCAGAAGTTTGTTGTTGTGAACGCGGTGCCGAACGGGCATTGACCAGAAGTTTGTTGTTGTGAACGCGGTGCCGAACGTTTGGGTTCCATAAAAAGCTAAGATTCTCTTAACCAGCTGAGCGACTGTTAGGTTCTCAGGAATTGTTGCTCCGTGCAGTTGTAAATACAGGCATTTCTTATAATTTTTCTGAGAAGTTGCGTTCCATCTATTATGAGTCACTCTTCTGTCATTTATAATTATAATATACATTGAAGTGTCACTGCCTTGCGAGCAATGTGCCTGTCTTGTCGTTAAACTTGTTCACAAAATACTAAAGATGCCTGTACTCCGCACAGCATACATTCCGACCAATAGTGGCGTTATGAATATTGCATGAGGTATGGGGTACCGTCTGGCTCCGCCCGATTACTGAATATCTTAGCCCATAGTACCGGAAACGTATTGGTATAGAAGCCACGTCATCATGATGTGCCAACATATCGCGATTATTCAGCTGGAGAGGCGGATGTGCTGCGGCGGATGCGAAGTGTTCCATAAGTGCAGAGAAACCACGACATAAGAAGATGTGGGGAAAAAAAGAGAGAAAGATAAAATGAGCGTAAGACAGATGGAGAGAATAAATAAATAAATAAATTACTTAATTAAGAGAGAAAGAGAGAAGTAACAGAAAGACGGAGTAAATATGAAATGAAGAAAAGGGTTCAGGTAAAGTTGACTCTAAGGAGAAAAGGAATGAATAAAGAAATGGAAGAAGAAAGAAAAAGTAAAAAAAAAAAAAGAAATTTTTATTGTATACTGCATGTCCTGGCTAGAGGTATACAAAAATACATGCTTATGTTTTAGTACCTAAAAGCTTTATGAAATGTATGTTTTCAACAGTGTACAGAGTAATTCAAAAAGATTTGTATGCACGTCCGTACACTTCAATGTGGGCACCTGTTGTAGCTCGACAGATATCTAAACAATATTCAAGCTTTTGCCACTTGTTTAGCAGCATGTGAGGTGTTATAAGCTCCACTGCTTCACTGCACGTTGTCTCAAATCAGCCAGATCTCGAACTTTTCTCCTGTACACAACGTCCTTAATAAACCCCCATGCAAAAAAGTCTAATGGTGTCAAATCCGGAGATCTAGGGGGCCAGGCAGTAGGGCCTTCAGCTTATAACACCTCACATGCTGCTAAACACGTGGCAAGAGCTTGAATATCGTTTAGAGTGCAGTATCTGTCGAGCTACAACAGGTGCCCACATTGAAGTGTACGGACGTGTATAAAAATCTTTTTTAGTTACTCTGTACACTGTTGAAAATATAAATTTCATAAAGCTTTTAGTTACTAAAACATAAGCATGTATTTTTGTATACCTCTAGCCAGGACACGCTGTATTTATTTTACTTTTTTATTTATTTAATTATGCTGTGAATATTTCAGGTTGTAACGTGTCGAAGGGCGGAACATGTAGTGTGTAGATGAACTGGAAGGATGTGAAGTAGAGCGTCCGTCGCCTAATTTGAAATATTATCTAGACATTTGTCTGGAGGTTCAGGAAACTCTGAAAAATCTGTTAAAGGATTGCCGGTTTCCGGAGTACAGAACAGGAATGGCGTAGGTGAAATCAGGAAGAGTGACCGAAGAAAGAAAGGGAGAAAAGGGGGTCTGGAATGAATGAACGAACGAACGAACGAAGGGCGCTTCCTAAATAAGTAGCCTCCATATGCCACACAGAAGGAGATACGTGAAGCAGTAATAGGTTTACGTGGCGTATCCAGTTGAGAGCTTAATCACCTATCTCCAGTTACAGCGTAATTCTGTTTTCATTATATCTGATATTATACAGCGATCACCTTATCGATCCGTTGCCTTTACGCCACCGACAAGTTGATTCGAATATTTAAAATGAATTAACGTACTAAACTTATATAAAAAGAGTTCATTACTTCGGAATCGTACAGCAAAGCTCACAGTGACAAATCCAGACACTTATTTGAAATAAAGTAACTTCAATTTCTTTCAATTTTGTAGATTTATGGGTATCAGGTGCATCGGTAGTGTCTGTCGTACAGTAAGGGAGTAGTTCTGTTAGGTTAGGTTAGGTTAGGTTCGTTTAGATTAGGTTACCTTAAGTGAGAGAGGGGTAAGTTAGGTTTGGTTAGGTTAGGTGAGATTATGTCTGGTTACGTTACGTTAGGTTAGGTGAGCAGAGTTCAGGTTATTTGTTTATTCATTTTATTTACTTAGCCTGTTTTTTCAACATTTATTTGTATTTTTCGTTAATTTATATATTTAAGTATTCATTCACGTATTTATTTAGTTTATTATATTACATATATATATATATACTTATATATATTTTTTTTTATTCATCCACTCGGTTATTATTAACATATGTATACATATTTATTTATTCATTCATTTATTTATTTACATATATGTTTATATATGTAGTTAAACATTTATTTATTTTTATAATTACTCAGTATTTGTTTGTGTATAATTTCTTTACCTTTTCATATCTCTATATATTGAATTATTTATTTTGTTACGTCTATATTTATGTACGTACGTACTTATTTATTGACTTATTTACTAATTTACTTATTATTTGCCTATTTAGCTATTTATTATTATTTCTATTCTTTGTTAATTTTGTTAGTTATGTATTTCTTTATATGCATTTATTTTTTATTATATATATCAGTTATTTCTTTTTCTGTGTACGTATGAATTTATTTATGCAGTTGTCTATTTTTTGCTGTTTATTTATGTTCATTTATGGACACATTTGTTTACTTTTTTCTTTTCCTTTTATTTAACTTTTTTTATTTACATCCCAATGTACTTACTTCCTTTTCTGCATATTTTGTTACTTATATATGTTCCTGTATATTTACCATTATATTTAGTTATTTCCCTTAGTTACTTCTCTATTTACTTGTTCAATTACTGATGTATTCATTTTATCTGGTAGTTCCTTAATTTTATTTGTCAGTTTCTTTTGTTAATTTTGTATGGATGCATTTATTTGTTTATTTACGTACTGTCTTACGTATTTCTTTAAATACGTGTTTACAGATTATATATATATAGACATATATGCTAATGTTTTTACCAATTTATTTGCCGTTTTATTCGTTTATTTGTTTACTCATTTCGATATATATTTTGTATTTATTGTTTTATTTGTATTTTATGTATTTCTTATTTTTGAATGATCTTTGAATTTCTTACCTCTTTATTTATTAATTCATTTTCATTGTTTTAGTAGATCTACTCATTTATTTATGAATCGATTTGTTATTTAATTTTTAACTTGATTTACTTACTTCTTATTCACTTTTTCTTTATTCGCTTAGTATATTTCTTTAATTTATTCATGTGTCAATTTATTTAGGTATTCACATACGTATTTACTTCTTTGTTTACCTCTTTATACGATTTTGTATTTACGAAGTATCTTGTTTACTTATTTATATACTCCCTTACTTGATTGTTTGCATATTTATGTACTCGTTATTTACATATTTATTTCTTTTTTATTTTCTTGTTCCTTTGTTATTTGTTTGTTTAGGGTACTTATAAAATTTCTGATATATTAGAAAATATTTATTTACGTACTACGGTATTTATTTTTACTTAATTATTCTCATATATTAACTTACATGTTTGTTATTTAATTTAATAAACTATTTTATGCACTTATTTAATTTTGTATTAATTTATTCATGTATTTACCTACTATCTATTTAAGTACTCTGCTTATTTAGTTATCTGTTTACTAATTTGAAGTTTATTTTCAAAAATGTGTATGTTCATTTATTTCTGTATTGATTTGCTTTTATATTTATTTTTATTTATGTTTTTTTTAAAGCTTTCATGCACATATGTACTTTTGACATGTCTTATTTAGTTTCTTATTTATTTACTTTATTTCCATGTATCTTTACTGAAATGTATTCTCATGTATACATTTCCTTATTTCTTCATTTTATATTTATTTACCTACTTATATATAAATTCCTGATTGTATTTTTATGTACTTATTTATTTGTAATTTTTGTTTATTTACTTACATATTTATGTATTTTTGTTATTGATTTATGTGTATGCATGTTTGCTATTTACCTATTGTTGACACACTTTCTGAACTTTTTAAACGTTTCTGTTTTAGTTATACACTTATTTATTTACTTGCTGTCCAAGTTATTGATATATTTATTTCTGTACATGTTTTTTGCTTATTTATTCGTTTATTTATTCATTTATTTCGTGTGTGTATATATGTATTACTTACTTTTCTTTATTTTTTGTTCTTTGTAGTTTTTGCATATTTATGTACTTATATATATTTAATTCCTTTTTACACTGTTGTCACTTATTCGTTTTCTTTTTTGGTTATTTCTTATTTATTTACAAAATATTTACTCTTTTATTCGTGAACCTAAATTTTTACTTATTTTCTTACTTTCATATCTAGGTCTTATTTTATTATGCATATACACTTATTCAATACATATTTAAATATTTATTTTCTTATGGATTTAGTTTGGTTAGCTTATATTATGTATAAATTTATTTATTTTCCTATTCACGATTTTATTAATTAACTTCTTTTTTTACTAATTTGTACCCCTTTGTATTTACATATGTATGTACGAATTTGCTTTATTTTCTTATTTATTTCTTTACTTATTTACGTATTCATTCTTTCTACTTTTTAAATTCGTTATTTATTTTCTGTTTTTAAATTATTTTGTTTTTTTTTATTTCCTTTAATATTTACCTATACAATACTTATGACTGTAATTATTTACTTTTTAGTCTACGTGTTAATTTGCCTAATATTTATTTATTCTTGTATTTACTAATTTATTTAATTCTCTATTTACCCATTTTGTTTACTTGTTCGCTAACGTTTATTGGTATATTTATTCCTGATTTATTTCCTTTCTTATTTATTTCCTACTTATTTACTTATTTGTATATTTATTTGTATAATTTTTGTTCATTTAATTATGTTCATATATATTTTGTTATATATATTATTGCCATCTTCGTCTTTTTGTCTGGTGCATGGAAAAATGGAAGATTTGGCTGATTGCTGCCAGTAAATATGAATATTATGCTTCTTATACTTTACATGTTTGTTATCACAATGAGAACTTACAGCTCGCGTTCCTGTGTATAGAGACTATAGCAGCCTGTCACCTTGATGACCGAAATTACGTAGCATCGGAACATGCAGGGGTTTTAAGCTTTTGCTGGAATGTTACGCCGTGTCGATTCGACAGTAACCGTGAACTCAGATCCCTCGTGGTGCAAACGCCAGACACATTGCCTACCCCTAGTCCATCATTCTCCGGCTTTTCAACTGTGGTCGCATGTGAACCCACGTCACGTATCACTTTGCTGGTACCGAATTTAAAGGGTTTATGTGGAGATGTTTTGTCGAGTTCCAAAAAAGAAGGGATTCCATGGAATTCCGTAAGTTTTGCCACCTCTCTACCCACTAACCCCGAATGCAAGTTTATCAGCGTAGCTGAGAAGTAAGACCAAGTGTGGTGGAAAGGACAAGATTATTCGTCGAGTGAAAACGAAGTCTTAAGTGCGTTTAGCTGGTTGGTTTGATTAGATCTTCAGATTCAGAGCACAAATTCTTCCTTCCCAGCTTCTTTGTGTGGCGTTCCTTCAGAAGTACATATTCAGGGACAGATAAGTTCGGTGTCTACAGACGTAACCCTGTAAATCAGAAATAGTTTTTTCATGAAGTATAGAAAAATAACTTCAGGTTTAAAACAAGAAGGTACCTTCACCGAGCGATGCAAGTGAAGCGGTGACACTTGTGATTTGTATCCGGAAGGTGCTGAGTTCAAATCTTCTCCGGATGACGACGGGAGGGGTGGAAAGTTATAGTATGTATCTATGTGATGTATATGTGTATGTAGGAGTTTCATAAATTGTATTTTTTTCACGGAATGTTATTAGAGTGACGAAATCAAGCAGGATGAGATGGATGGGACATGTAGCCATGGGAAATTCTAAAAAAAAAAAGAAATTTTTTTAAAAAATCCGGAAGAGAACAAAACCACTGAAATAGCAGTATAATATTGAAATAAATCTTGATGTTGTGAACACGGCGACTTAAATGTCGGATTCCATAAAACGCGCGAAAGTTCTTGACAAACTATGCAACTGTTAGCTTGTGAATAAACACTCTGTTTAGTGCAGTAGAATGCTGCTGTTAAAGCAAACAGTAATTCCTGCCGCGGCTTCTCATCTCTGTTATTTCAGTTATACTAAATCACCTGTCACCACGGAGCAGAGTCCTTCCCGAAAATCTGACGGGCCCTTAGATAATAAATTCTCCGCATTTTATGGAACCCGAACGTTCATTGCCGCATTCACAAGTGCCCGCCACCTGTCCCTGTCCAGAGCCAGATCAATCCAATCCATGTCTCAATCCCACTTCTTGAAGATACATTTTAATCTTATCCTCTCATCTACACCTAGGTCTTCCAAGTGGTCGCTTTGTCTCAAATTTCGCCACCAAAACCCTGTGTGCACCTCTCCTGTCTCCCATACATGCCACATGTCCAGCCCATCTCACTCTTCTTGATTTGTTCACCCGAATATTATTTGGTGAGGGGTACAGATTATATAGCTTCTCGTTACGTAGTCTGTGCGACGAATTTAACACATTCAAAATCCGAAATACCCGCAATGTGGTCTACAAAAAAATTACTAGCAGATATGTGGGAATATAAATCGATGCAACAGGAATGTTGAGTTGGGGCCTACAAACCTGTTCGGAACGTCTTGTTTGTTCAGTGACGTCATTATTTCGAAACGGAGTCAAGTTTTCGCACCCCTCTTTTTCTCCGCCTGTGTACCACTAAAACACTGGAACTAATCTGTCAGAGTGCCTTGTCTTGTACGTGTTCTTCCCACAATACCTTTAAGTGATGCTGTCAAGTGCTATAGCTATGGCTTCGAAATATGGTGAAGTTATTCTTATGCAGTATTTTGATATATTAATGCAATTGATTTCCACTTGCTTGCAATGTCACTTTACGAACAAGGGCGCTCTCTTGTGTTTCTGTTCAGTATTATGTTATCCACGGATACCAGTAAATATCAATAAGTGGGTAAACTGTAACTTCAGTATTGCTTGGTTGCCATTGCGTCACTGTGCGCTTATGTTTGATGTATGTAAGTAGAGTAGAACTTCACTTATCCGGATTAATTGGGACGGCGAGCCATCCGGATATGCAGAAAACGAGGATAATTGGATTTTTCTTTTACAATAGGCTACATTGGCAGTTTGAGGTTCGGCTGTTGCTATTTACAGTTTGTACCTGCCTTCTAAACCTTTCGACCACACCTGATTAGAAGTTCCAGAAACCATAACACTGTACTGCACTTGATCCGATAATTTCAAGACAGGTTAGTTTTGTAGAATTCTTGAAAAATTTACCCGAAGGGCCAAGCCGATCCGCGTAATTGGCGATATGGATAACCAGCTTCCGGCTACTGTAAATGAAATATGCATACTCAATGCCGGCTTTCGTGTACCTTCATTCCCTTAACATTAAACTCATTCAAATCATTCTTATTTATGTATGAATTTTATTCTAATAACATGTATTTACATTTGTATATACTCCAATGAAAGAGGTCGATGTAGGAGTAGGAATACAGCAACTGACTTTATAAAATTATAACTTTCGACACAACTAGTGTGACACAATGCCAAGACATCTCTGTGAGTTGAATAACCGCGAGGCGTGCTGTAATCTTTGCCAAAATGTGCAGGTTATGTAAATCCATGGTACTGCCTGTCTGTGCTCGTCGTTTATCTGTGAGTGAGGAAGGCAAATGGAGGAGTATTAGAATGTCGTGTGTTTAGGCTGTTTTTTAATCAGAATGGAATTTGTGAAAGATGGGGATGTCTTGTGTTGTCTGTAATCATAAGCATAGATTAGGAAGAATGTGGATTTAAAATTTTGCAGGTAAGAGTTAATTTCGCCTGTTACTACAGGATGCCGAAGGATTGGACTGCAGAAATACATATTGAAATATTCAACCGGTTCCGACAAAATTGAATGAAACATGAATATATTTTGTCACATTTTTATAGCATAGGCCTTAAGCCCATGTATGTCGATGCAAGTGATAAATGCTCATTATTTTGTCTATGGTCTGAGGTTAATATTTTCTTGTAATCTTCGAATACTATTTATCAGGCAGTGTAGTGAGGGTAGAAGTGTTGCTCAGCCTGTTGTGTTGCTCTGTAGCGATAAATCAGAATACCATGTTGCTGTAACTGTGGCTACAGCAGTAGAAGTTTTGAGTATAGGAAGTCGATAAAACATTTGGAGCACCTGTGACCCTACATCTATGTGAAAATTTTGATATACTGTTCAGTTTTCTTTTTTATAGCTCTTGTAGAATTTGCCCTTGGTGTTGTAGAGAGGGGAATGACAGGGAGTGAACCCAGTCTCGGTGACATAGTAATGTTGAGATTTTTTTACTCTATGTTAACAGGAGTGAAGACACATCATTGAAGAGACCAATTGATTCTCCACCTAACAAAGGATACAGCATTGTTGGACAGTGGAAGCAGCACCTTGGGTTTGTTTCTAGTTCACCTTCCTTGTAAGGTCCCTTGGTGTAGCGCTGTGTTGAAACAGTAAAGATTACTGATATTTGAAGGAAGTTGCTGCCAGATGTTTTCTGGTCATAAGTGGAACATCAGTAATCATTACTGTTTTGGTATGGTGCTGGCCAAGGATCCATGACATTCTTCTGTGGTATATATGGATGCAGAGGCTTTTTACATCAGATTGAGGCCGACCAGCAAGTTCTTTCTCATCCAGTTACTGAACATGAACTGTGTACCAACTGACAGGTCAGTGTCTATCTTTCAGTGCATAATTTAATCACAGCACCATGTTTTGATCTGTATTTATACATTAATGCATATCAATAAACAAATTATGGACAGTAATAAAGAAATATATGTTGTATTAAAGTTTGCAGTTGTATGTTACATAATTTTTCTTCTTTTGGCAGTCCTGCAGTTACGTTTGTGAAAGGGAAGCTGTCTGTTCGGGGTTTGAAGGATGTCAAGTCTTGTGGTCAACCGATATGCTGTGTATGTCCTAATTGTGGACTGTCCACCAGGTGTGCGTGTGTCAAGGTGTGTTACTTTAGTTACTGCTCACAGTTTGCTGAGATAGATCCCTCATTCCTGTTGAACACAGGGATCTTAGGCCTGATGTTTCAGAGAGTGCTCTGCATCAACTGAAATAGGCCCTTGTTAGGTTGGGTAGTTTACTGTTCTGACTAGTACACGGTAGATGGGAGTAGGGTAGAGTTCATTGTTAAAATGTTAGGGGAGTTGGAATCTTGCTAGGTTATCTTAATTAATCACCAAATGTCCCATTCTGTGACAAGTGTTTTGGTGTAAACATTTGTTATCCTTGATGTAGTAGCTGTTACATGTACTTCTTTTCTCAAATGAAAACAATATGACTGGCCCTTAGGCCCCCCCAGCCTCCTGTACAATGGGTGCAGGGTTTCCTTTCGGGGGTAAAGTGGCTAGAGTCTAATTCTATTGGATGTATGATCCAGGGTTTGAATCCTGGTAGGGAAAAAATTTTTCTTTTCTTCAAAATGCCCAGACAGGGTCTAGACCCCACCCAACCCTCTGTTAAGGAATACCAGGATACTTTTCCCGCATTAAACTGACTGGGTCGTGAAGTTGGCCACTGACGTTAATCTAATGCTAAGGTTAGTGTGGAGCTGTACCTCTCTTACCCTCTTCACCTTCATAATGTTGGTATAGTGACAGTATGGGCTGGACGGTCTGGGGATGGAATCCCAGTGTGGGCACTAGATATTCTGCACCAGCCGAGATTCGCCCTGTGGTCCACCCTAACTCTTGTACATTGGGTACAATGTTTTTTTCCAGGGGGTAAAGCAGCTAGCACCGGGCCCTTGGAGCCTGTTCTGGGGTGAAAGTTTGGGAACCTGGAGAGCAATGTCAGTATAAAACTTGTTCCACCAGCTGGATGGTACAGGGTTCAAATTGTGTTAGGGAGAAAAGTTTTTCTCTACTCCAAAATGACTTGGCTGGGGCTTAAAGTTGAACACTAATGTCCATCTGAGCTTAGAATGGAGCTATAACTCTACTCCCCCTGTTCGCCTTCATGACGAGGGTATAGCAACTGGTTATGGGCTGGATGGTCTTGGGTTTGCATTCTGGTGTGGGCACTAGATTTTCTAGACCAGTCCAGACTGTCCCTGGCGCACGCATATTCTCCAGACAATGTGTATGTGGTTTCTTTCCATAGGGTAAAGCAGCCAGGTCTGGGGCCTCATGATCTGTTAAAGGATAAAATTTTGGGAGCCTAGGTAGCGAGGTGAGGTTAGCGTCTATTTCACCAGCTTCATTGTCTGGGTTTCGAATCCCAGTAGGGAGAAAAAAATTTATTCTTCTCCACCCTTATATTTATTGAGTATCAGCGTTCTTTCCCTGGACTAAAGTGGCTGGGACTTGAGCTTAAACACTGACATCCATCTAGTGCTGGGCTCAGAGTGGAGCTGTATCTCTACAACCCCTGTACACCCTCGTGCCATGGGTATAGCAACTCGCTACGTGCTTGACGGTGGGGGCGCACTAGATTTTCTGCAAGAGTCCAGACCACCCCTTGGGCCCACCCATCCCCCATACAGTGGGTACAGGGTTTCTTATTGTGGGTAAAGCAGTGAGATCCGGGCCTTTCTGGCCTGTTCTAGGGTGACGTTTTAGGTGCCTACTTAGCATGGTTGGTATAGCATCTTTTGTACTGGTTGGATGGTCCAGGTTCGAATCATGGTAGGGACAAAAATTTATCCCTTCTTCACATCGTTCAGGCAATTTCTGGGGCACACCCAGCCCTCTGTTAAGGAGTAACGGGGTTCTTTCCCCGGACTGATGTCCATCTTATGCTGGTGGTAGTGTGGAGCAGTACCTCTGCTTCCCCTATACGCCTTCTTGATGTAGGTATAGCTACTTGCTACAGGCTGGACAGTCTGGATTTGAATCCTGGTGTGGGCAGTAGATTTTCTCTTCCATTTGAGACTGGCCCTGGGGCCCACCTAACCTCCTGTGTAGTGGGTACAGGGTTTCTTTCCGGGGGGGGTAAATCAGCCAGGGCCGGGCCATCACGGCCTGTTCCCAGTTGCAATTTTGTGAGCATGGTCAGCATGGCATCTATTCCATGGGCTGGATGATCCAGGTTTCGAATCCTAGTAGGGAGAATTTTTGTCGTCCCCAAATCAGCCAGATCCACTCTGGGACCCACACAGACTCCATTCAAGGTGTACACAGTTCATTTCCCACAATTAAAGCAGCCAGTTCAGTTAACCTCTGATGTCCATCCACTGCTGAGGTTAGAGTGGTGCTATACCTCCTCACCCCCTCTATGCCTTCCTGATGTGGACAAGGAAAACTTTATCTTGTAGTTTGTCTTATCTGTTTGGCCTGTATAAAGTTTGTCACAACCTCTGACCTTACAGTGGGTATTTACCACTTGAGTAACATTTACTTTGTTTATAAAAATATGTATGTGTATGAATTTTAAATATTGGAAACTTAGCGATTATATATGTGGTACTTTTTCACTTGTTTTACATCTGTATTGTCATTTCGTTTCACACTGTAAATACAGAATTGTATTAGACTGTGCATACTTTTCTTTGTTATTGGTTTGACTGTCAGTTTTAATAAACAGACTATTGGCAACACACTACACACATTGTGCCTTTTGGTTTAATTTATCAAATTGGATTACATGTACAGCACGTGAGGTGTAAGTGTGCAGTATGTTTTTGGAAATTAAAAACAGGGATATCGTGACTGTGATATGGCATTATCTGTCACATTTATGTTAAAGGGGTTATAGATAATTGATACAGAATGTTGCAAACATTAATAGGTTAGCTGTAATTCTCAGCTGTTTGTATGATCAGGGGTATTTGTTGACAGCCGTGGAAGAATCATTGAAGAATTGAAGAATGTGCTGTTCCCAGGGCTGGGGGATGCCATTGGTTTCAGGCTGAAATTGATCCAGGAACTCACCCGTTCTACACCCATGCACATTGTCTACAAATTCATGGAGTTTAGTCTGTGGCAGGAAACAAGTATTTCCCCCCACCTTTCCTCATTCCAAACAAACCAACAAGAAGTCTCTGCATTAAAGGTAAGTGTAATGGTGGAATTTGAATAGCCCTTGGCATGTAGAAGTCCTAATATCAGAAAGAATTTTGCTTCATGTGAAAGTGAATCAAATAATTCTGTAATGTTGAAATCTGACATGATTCTTGTGGCATAGAGTGTATTCATATTGATGCCTACCCTTGGTACATGGCTGAGTTTCTGCTCTGGCCTGTCCCCTTTGTGATACATTTTTAAAATTGAAACATTTCTTAAAGTATGGCTAGCACCTATGTGGAATGTACTGGTACGTGAAGAGTTTCTTGTACTTTGCAGGGTGTTTTACTATTTTCATAGCATACCATTTTTTCCATAATACACTCATCCCTCACTTCTGCAAATTAATGCTGTGCAGTTTCACAAAATCACAGGGTTGTCCCAAGAATAAAAATACATGACTCAGACCCTTCAATGGATAGGTGAATCAAAATTGTTTGCCACCTTTGAACAGATCTTTGAGCATAATGTTCAAGGAGTTAGAGATAAAAAATAAAAGAAGCTGCTATCACAGTGTTTCTACAAAAGAAAGAAAAATGGTACAAAAATATTCTCAGTTTATTTTGTCAGTCAACCTCTACATGTTTTGGACATATCAGTAGCCCATTATCAGGAGGTATACTGTATGTATGCAACAACTGGTACATGTTGTGCTTTTCAGTTGACTGTCTGTTGAACACAGGGAACTTAGGCGTAAGTTGTTGGTTAGGGCTTTGCATTAACGGCCAGCCGGCCAGCCAACAGACAGTCAACTGAAAAGCACAACATGTACCAACTGTTGTATACATACAGTATACCTCCTGATGATGTGCTACAAATATGCCCAAAGCATGTAGAGGTTGACTGATGAAAGAAACTGAGGATAAACAGTGCATCAAGTTGGTTTTCATTACACGGATGTATCGAGATGCATGGTCAACAAAACATAAAAACTACAAAAATACTAAGATATTGATTGGTGGTGGTGGGGGCACTCATTTATTTTGGATTTTTTACACTGTACTTAGAATTTAGGACTGCTAGTAGCTGCCTGGTTACAAGTCGTACACTTCACAGCTGCATGTCTAATTGCAAACATTGCTTGACTTCATGGAGCATATGAGAAGCAGCACATGAATTCTGTACTAAGTGGTTTATGAAAGTCTCCAGTTTTGTGTCATGTAATTGTTCTTCTGTTGGCAGTCCCACAGTGGTGTTCATGAAGGGGAAACTGTCTGTCCAGGGTTTTGAGGGATGTCAAGCTTCAGGATCACCAGCTGCGCATTGTGGGCCTTAAGCTGTGGACCATCCGTCAGGAGTGCCTGTATTAAAGGTGTGTGACCTCAGATACTGCTCGTGGTTTGCTGAGGTAGTTCGAGCATTCAAGTTGAACACAGGGAACTTAGGCGTATGTTGTTGGTTACGGCTTTGCATTAACAGAAATGTGCCCTTGTTAGGGGGTAGGTTATTGTTCTGACTAGAACACAGGCACAGTAGGTAAGGTAGGGTCACAGTTAAAGAAGACACAACTCCATTGATAAGCAAATGCCCTGTTCTGTAACTAGGACTCTCGGTTCAACATTAATTATCCTTGTTTCAGGGGCTAATGTTTGGGGTTACTGGCAGAGGGTTTTGGGACATTGCTTTGGATTCCATACCATGGGCTGTAGGCATAGTGTGTGATTAAGGCCTTATTTGACCAAGGACTTTTGTTGCAAAGGCTTGTGTGGGTGCTCACAGCAGAGCTTTGTATGCTGCAAGACAAAAATCTAAAGAAAAAAACTGTTTTGAGAACACATACATTACAAGACTTGAATGTGGGACAGCACCACTTTGAGATCTTTTTCCAAGTTGGTTTTCAGGGTAGTGGTCAGTGAGACTCTACATTAAGCTGGTTATTTCTATTTTGGTATAGCAGTGTATGAAGAAACTTTCATTAACATGTGCATTTGCCAACTGAGCCATGATATTCTGATATTTTGAACAGCTTTTGCAGAGTGCTGTAGGCAATGTGTTGAAACCAGAGGGCTTAGCATTGGCAGTGGGGGTGACATGGTGACCCAAGGCAGAGGAAGGAATGGTGTAGAGACAGGGAATACCAAGATGTAGCTAGCATAACTTTGGATTTTTGTTTGTTAAAAGTAATTTTACTCTCTTTTGCCCATTTTATTTATTTCTATGTTCGCAAAGTTTTTGGCTTCTTGGACATTTCCCGCCCTTACTGCTATTAGTAGATCATCAGCAAATGCTATGGCTTTGGTGCGTTTCCCATAATTCAGGTTAAGTAGCGAGTTGAATTGCATGTTCCAGTAGCCGGGGCCGCAGCATGAACCTTGGGGGCAGCCCTTGATGATGTCTCGTTCAACTTGGATGCTATTAGTATGTAAGGTTGCTGTCCGATCAATGAAGTAGTTTCTAATTAGGTTATAAAGGTTTTTCGGGCAGTTGAATGTTTTTAGGGTGTGTAGTATACTCGGTCACCATGCCGCCTCGAATGCCCCCATACGTCTAGGCTTATGATTATTGTAATGTGTCCTTGTCTGAACCCCTCTTCTGTGTATTCTTTCACTGCTAGCGTCGCATCTGTGGTGCTCTTTTTTGGGGTGAATTAATATTGATTAAGGTTCATGAGATTGTTGCTATATAAATGGTGCATGACTCTGTTTATTAGTAGTTTTTCTATGACTTTGCCTCCCACATTTATAAGGCTTATTAGTCTGTATTTAGATGCGTTCTGTACTTTTTCTTTGCCTGGTTTAACTATTGGAATTATTTTGGGTCTTTTCCATCTCTTGGGGAAACATCCTGCTTGCAGGCATACACTGTATATTGTGTACGTGAATGAGGGGAGCAGCTTAAGACTCTTTTGTAGATTTCTCTCGTGATTCCGTCTTCCCCAGGAGCCTTTTTCTTTTTAATTTCTTCAATTGCGTTCTTGATTTCTGCTGGGGTGAATTCTCTGTCGTCCTCTGTTTGGTTGGGTTCCCTGATTTCCCTCTGGATTCTTTTGTGGTAGTCTGTGTCATCAGTTCGGTCATCTTTTGTAATTAAGTGGACGAGTATTACCTGGGCTGTTTCATTAAGGTTAGATGTGTAACAGCCGTCGAGTTTCAGTAAGGTCGTCATAGGTATTACTCTCTTATATTTATTTGTCGCTATTTTGTAAACCGTGTTCCACGGATTGGTGCTTTGTGTTAAGTTGCAGTATTCCTTCCACGAATTTAGTTTTTCCTTTTTCATTGCTGGCTTTTTCCTCATGGTGTATCTTTTTACGGGTCTCCCTCTGCTCTGCGGTATGTGTTCTTTGATAGAGTCTTCTTAGGGCATTCAGTCTTTTCCTTTTTATTGTAAGTTCCTGTGTCCACCATGGCACTGATTTGTATTTCGTCCATTTTTTATTGGTTTCTGCATTTGTAAATGAGTTGTTGGATGCCATGGTGATTGCTTCCTGTATCTCAATGTCGCAGGTTTCTTTGGCTTGTGTCGCTAATTCGTTGTCCAAGCGTTGAAGGTCTGTTACTTTTCCCTTTTGGAAATTAGTTACGACTGATACTATTAAATTTCTTTCAAATCTGCTCAGGGTCTGTTTGTTTATTACGTATCTGATCCCGTAGTTGTGTTGTTGTCTATCTTGCTGTCTATGATGCCCGATGCAGAATTTTATAATGCTGTGGTCTGAGCAGCTGTCTTCTTCGTAGATTTCCCAGTTTGTTAAAGCTTGCAGTATCTGGGTGTTCACTATAGTCAGGTCTGTGTTGCTTTTCCCTCATGCGTTGTGGAATATAGTCCGGTCACTTTCTTCGTTCATAATGTATAAACTCTTGCTTACTGTAAAATCTTCCCTTGTTTTCCCTCTTTTATTAGTCTTGATGTCTTGCCAGGCTGCTGATCTGGCATCGCTGTCTACCGCTATCATGAGTCCGTTTCCTTTGGTAAACTCCATCACTTGGTCTTTCTTTTCAAGGCCTTTCTCGATTTCTTCGGTTATATCAAAGTACATACTAGCAGCATAGAATCTGTAGCTGTTGTTTTCCAGTTCTAGGAGTACACTGTCTGGGTTGGATAATTGTGTGATGATTGCTGCATCTATATTTCTGTTGTTGATTACTATGGTGGACCTGCTTTTGTCTTCGTGGGAGGTGTAGATTCTGTTTTTAGTTGATATACAGGCTATTGTGCATGCACCTTATAGGTGCGTGTTGTGTGCATGGCTCCTGTTGCTCCATTCC
>Ga0123352_10007919_pt1 | contig 16481 bp, 6 predicted proteins | sample TergutLab28metaG_FD_89700 | JGI IMG/M metagenome (GOLD analysis project Ga0123352, IMG submission 89700) | Labiotermes labralis P1 segment gut microbial communities from Petit-Saut dam, French Guiana - Lab288 P1 | ecosystem: Host-associated > Arthropoda: Insects > Digestive system > Gut ... | reverse complement strand
TGTTTTTGTATTTAATAAGATAATATAAATAATAAGATAAGAAAAGAAGAAAAAAAAAAAAGTAAAAATTTTTTTGTTTGTATTTTTGGGTTTGGGGGGGTGGGGGGGGGGGGGGGGGGTGTTGTGCCCCAGCCCCCCAAATTGAAGTTCAAAAAGTGCAGATTCAGTAGTCACAATGATATTCAACGTTGTAAATGATTTAGCCTTCAGTCAGTCAACCAATAGAATTTTGGAAAAAAAATTTAAAAAAGTTAGAATGCTTTAGATGAAATTAAAAAACGAAAAGATTAGATATTGTTATTTAAATTAGGTAAGTGAGTTGTGGAACATGTAGTTATTTATATATATATGTATATAAGTGAAATTGCAAAAAGTGTTTTGTTACGGTGATAGATATTACGTGATTTTTTATAACAGAACTTTTAAAGTCAAACATAAATTATATATAGCCTCAGCATCAGTTCCCCCATTGAGAAATTCTGGGTGTACAGCTTGTAGTGTGTGTGTTCCATCCTGCCCTCTGCATATTGTTACTGTACTGTGTACATGCTTAAACAAGAGGAACACCAGGCTGTAATTTTGTATTCTTATATAAATAATTTTCAGGGCAGGCTTACAAACCTATGAGGTCTTGTAGGTGACTTGATATTTGTACAACCCAATACACGTCAGTTTCACATGTATTTTTGTTATTTAATATATGTTTACAAACATACTTTGTTCAAATTTTTTATCATTAAATTGGAACTCTTATGAATGAAACCAAATTTGTAATGACACACTTCACAGTTCCAAATTTATTTTTTATTTAACATGTTTTAAGAACACATTTGGTTCAAATTGTGTATAATTAAATCGGAACTGTTATGAACTAAGACAAATTTGTAATACCACATTTTCTATGGCTTATACTTATTTCAAGACTGCAGGCCTTCAAATGTATTAATAGTTGTAAAATAAAATCTTTTATATATGTTTGGCGACACTTCGGATTTTTTAATTACATAGACGTCTCAGGGGAACGTGCTATCCATATATTCAGGGTATGTTACAGTTTTCAAAACATGTTAAATCTTTCTGCATTTGCGGTCACCGATCAGCTTGCTGATAGGTTTCGCAACTTCGAGTGAACAGTACTAGTGTGTGCTAGTACGGGCAGATAGCAGCACATTTTATGCGGAGCACCGGAGCCACCTGCTGGCACATTAGGTAAACCTCTTTTACATGCATGAGTCTTGATCATGTGTCCGGCGTTTAGCGTTTTTTTTAGTGTGGTTTTCGTGTGGGGTGTTCTTCAGGTATGGTTGCATAGTGTTCGTTTTATGCCCGCCAGCCTTCTTTACTGATTTGTGATCTGTTACTGGTACAAATTAGCTCTTGGCGAATGCGGTGAATGTGTGAGCCGAAGGAACTTGACCATGGTTTCTGTTAAAATGTATATGCTACGGTGTATTTGCACGAATTAGAGAAATTACAGTAAACTTTGCATAGGCAGCCCAGACCAGGGTTGTCACCTGTCGAATAAGAAGCAGGAATACAAACTTGAAAGTCCTCCTGTATGGTGGCTGCGGACCAGATCTACAGTAGTGAACAGCGGTTAAAGTGAATACGCAATCTCCGAGAGGAAACCAGCGTTATTTCATGTATGGTGAGTTATTTGTTGGACATTTCCTGTTATAACACCACCACTGAGTTCGGTTGGGTTTGTTTAGGTTACGTGTCGCGTCATAATTACTGAGATTTATTTCATAGTGTTTACAAAACAGGTGTGGTGAATTTGTAACAGGAAAAATCCTTTTTTTTTTTTACTGTCGAATGATGATGTTAACAGAAGTGGTGTTTAATCTGATATCGTACATTCGTCCTTTCGTTGCTACATGCCTTTCTTTAGCTTTGTGTTGGGTAGCAGTAAAATGGACCACATGCAGCTATCGATGCGTGTGCCCAAAGCCCACAGTAAATTACACTCATTGTCAGTTCTGTTTCTCTCTGAAGCTGTAAAGAGTTAGATAACTAACCAGATCCCTGAAATATTATCTGTAGGCCTACAATATTATTACTCACAATTTCAGAATTATCAGGAAAATGACATAGTTCAGGATCTTGTCCGTCATAACTCCACCATTCCTCTTTTGGCTGCAAAGGATTGTAAACATCATGAAATAATCTAACCTAACCTAAACTATTCAAAACAATATTAAATAGCTTAAGGCTACTGTTTTGTCTATTATATTTTTTATCTGGCTCTAAGTGTTTGCATGTGTTTTAACCTGTTGATGGTCGATATCTAGACCGAAACTTGTAACATTTAAATAAAAACACGGATTTGTTACTCTGACTATTTAATATTGTTTAGAATATTTTTGAAGAAATAACGGAATGAATTATATTAACCTAACCTAACCTAACCTAACCTACAACACGGTGGTGGGGTTGTAAAGGGAAAGGTCCAAAAATCAAATTAGTTTTAAATACGTCTTCAGTGTTCGTGCTTTTTACCACTCAAGGCAAAGCAGATTTACTGGTTGTGTTGTACGGTTTTGTGGGCAAGTTCATAAAGAGGTATTTCAGGTACACATACCAGCAGACTGTCGGAAAGGACGGCTTGTATTTGATGCTGGATATATAGCCTCTTGTTTAGGCGTAAAACTTGATCTCTCTCGTCAGAAGAGAATGGCATAGGGTACTGATGAATGTATTTTAAGTAATAAGAAATTAACGGGAGAATGGCACACGTTACTTAATTAGATTTTCGATTTTTTTTGTACAAAATACGGTTGACTCTTAAGTTATTAAATCAAGTAGATTGTAATAGCCAAGGCACATGTGGAAGGAATGAAGAAACAAAAGCAGAAAGGAAGAATCAAGTTGGGAAATATAAGAGTAGATATGAGAATACATAGATATTAAATAATATTAATATTTTAATAATGGTATGGACATGTTCAAAGAATGGAAGAGGGGAGATTGCCAAAAGAAGTTATGAAATGGAGCCCACCAGGAATAAGAAAACGAGGTAGACCTAAACTTACCTGGGCGGAAGGGATTGGAGGACTGATGGGAGAAAATGGATTAATGGAAGAAGACTGGAATGGCAGAGGCAACTGGAGGAAGAAGATAATATAATTGTCAAATGGGCGCAGGAAGATGTGGAAACATTGCACAACCTGCTAAATAAATAAATATTATAATAAGCATAAAGAACCAATATAAATAAATATAATAACAATTTAAAATATAATATTAAAACATTAATATTAAATATTTTAAAGACAAACTACGTGAGAATGTTTACTGAATTCTGCAGCTTCGTGATGTGAGGTCTGATGGCAGCCATTATGAGTACAGTAATACATTTTTTGGTTTCACAAAAGGCAGGGTTTTTATTAACCAGGTGAGAGACTACGGGCTTTTCGAGAAGGTTGTTTTACGAAGTGAAATACTTTTTCACTGTACCCTACATGATTTTTCTCTCTGTTACAATCACCCGCAAGAGTTTGTGTGCTTAGTAACGACTTAATTGAACAAAATGCCCCTGTTTTTATACAAGTATGTTGAAGATAATGCAAGTTGTTATTGGTATATGCGAAACCCAGAAGTATCTGAAATAGAAGCCAAATAACGTGCTTCTTCGTGCTTTTATAACTACGTGTGCTCTATTTTATTTGTATTTTCTTCTTGTTCTCTTTTACTGTTTCTCTGTTTGGTCCCTATTTCCCACTACCTTTTGAGATTTGTAAACATATCTTCATGTAACTAATTTTGTGCATCACAGTCTGTTCGTCAGTTATCTTGTTCATTTATCAGAGTACGTTCTTCCACACTTTTTTCTTCCAAGTTTAATTGCTTGGCTTTAGTTCTGTTTGTTTACACTGTTCCCTAGAAATTTTGCCTTGACGTTCGTGTATTGCGTGTAGGATATCTAAACACTCGTCCAGAGGATTCCTAACGAGTGTGTTCGTGAAGCCTCGATAATGAGGAGGCTGTCGCCTACTGGAGTCTCTTGCGCCGTGAGAAAATAAAACACTATCTACGACATCTTTTTTTGAAGTGTTACTTTTATGTATACCTGCATAGCATGAAAAGGGGCAGCTTTATCTTCCTTATGGCCCTAACAGCTGACGAATTTCGAAAGAAGAAAAAATGAATGGAGAACCTACGAGGAATATATTATTATTATTATTATTATGCGTTATTTCTATAAAGTATATGAAATGAAAGCATAATAGGGAGGTAATACCTCTCTGCCTCCCTTTTTTTCTCCGAATTTGTTACTACAGGTTTCGATGAAGTCGTTTATTGGGGGTCTCTGTTAAAAGTTATCAGATGACTTTGATTTTGGTTCCTATAGGTTAAATAAATACTTTTTTTGTCTCTTTCACGATACCACCTAGTCTTTGGAGACTAACTAGGTGTTTTATTCTCTCCTAAACTGCTACGTTTTCTATTTACTGCAGGCGTCGCCCAACGGTTCAGCCTGTTTTATTCTGGCTCCTCATCATTCTTGAGGTTTTTCTAGATCACACACTCAACGACGCATCACAATCGGTAGGACTCCTCTGGACGAGTGATCAGTTCGTCGCAGAGACCTCTACCTGACAACACACTACAGTCACAACAGACCAAACATCCATGCCCCCGGTGGGATTCGAGCCCACAATCTCAGCAGGCGAGCGGCCGTAGACCTACGCCTTAGACCGCGCGGCCACTGGGACCGGCATAGGTTAAATAAATATGACGCGTTTATTACCTGCCTATCGTATTGAAAATAAGTATTCTCAGAAATAGTGACAAAATCTGAAATGTTTTTGAACTTTTGTGGTGGTTCATCCATTTGTGTGGTAGTAGTTGTAATAATAATAATAATAATAATAATAATAATAATAGAAGACTAGTATACCTCTGTCCAACACAACTTTATGTTAATCAAAGTGATCAGCAACATGTTTCAGCCTGTAACAAAGGCGTTATGAGGTTACAAATAAAAATCGCAAAGAGCGATTCATCATTTTTTATCGTTGCGCCGTGCATTTTGAAATCTGCGCAGTTCACTCACCAACAAATGCACTATTTATTAAATTGGTTAAGAGTTTTAAATTTACATTAAAATACACAATAATATCGCTCCTACATGTTTCAGTCTTTAATGACGATCATCAGTGAGTTTTATCTGCACCTAACTAAAGTTATATTTATGCTGAGACACTCGGTAAAATTACGTCGTTATACGAAATAAGGTGATGTGGCAGCACATCACCTGATATAGTGCAATTTGGTTCCATTTAACTTCTCCCTGTGTTTGTATGATTGCAGTGATATTATGCCATGGCAAGACACAGTAGAATGCTTACAAGGTGTGTCAAACTCGCTGACTCTCAGCCGTTGAAGTGGAAGTAAACAGAAGAAGCAATGTACGCACTATCACGTGTATAACGCAAGATCAGGGCGCGTTCGCGTAACCATTGTCATCGTGTGAAAGCAAGAAGTGTTACTTATTCTGAGTGTGTGTTTGTAGCCTTAGTTACTCAGCGTGCAAAGTGCATGCGCCATATTGTCATCTATGGCCACTCTGGCTCTACCATATTTTCCCACGTTATCTTTTGAACGGTACGATTTTAGCAAAAAAAGATATTGAATATAAAATGTGTTTTTGATTTTCTATTCAACTTTTGTGTGAAACAGTTCCCATTATAAGGAGAAATGAGCGAGATATTATCATAAATTTACGTTCTGTATGTCTTACGTAACGTACCCATCATTCGTGTCAGATTTTAACGCAGCTTGAATTTTCCCGACAGATTTTCGAAAAATACTCATAGTAACATTTCATAAAAAATCCTCCCTGTGGGAGCCGAGTTGTTCGATTCGGACTGACGGACCGACAGATACGATGAAGCTTATTGTCTCTTTTCGCAATTTCGCAATGGCTTCTAAAAAGTAATGTCTCTCTGCTCTTAGTCAAGGTTATACAAGGTGTTAGAAGTACACGTGTTTCTAGAAGATCGGAAAATATTTCAGGGACGTCCATTCAACAACTTTATTATCCTTAGTGGCTCAGAAGTACGCAAGACCGCCATGTTGATATTATAAAAAATGGGGAATTTAAATGAAGCTTTTCGGAAACGTGGACATGATGATATAATCCTGTGGCTCACCGAAACAAAGAAAGTAGCCAGTAAATAAAATTTTTATGCGTGTGTCTAGACATGGTTATGCGATTAAAATCCTCGTACTTGGTTGAGAAGTCTACAGAGAGATGGAAGTGGCTAGCAATCTCGAGCTGCACCCCAAAGGATCCGTTTGCTGTAACATAAATATTTCTCTGCAGAAAACTTGATTTATATTCTGTTCACCATGTTTCCTGGTACGAAGGAAGTCGGCTTTGCTGCTAACTCATCAACGAGCGCATTGTATCGTAATTGAATCTGTTTCCTCAGCTTCCAGTTTTCGGTCTTTAGCAGCGTATCAAATTCCCGGATGTTACAGTGTTACCTGATATATTGCTACTTCCCTTGGAAGGGAACTGCAATCTTAAGCAAGTAGAAAACTAAGAGAAAAAAATGTTCCTGTCCACACCATGGGGGGCATGTTAGGGGAGTAGGTGTATAACTCCACTCATTCGTAACCTCGGCGCTACATGGAAGTGAGTTGTAAACTTCACGCCCCTGTCGTTTTACCCCCGGGAACGTACCCTGGGACCCATTGGCTAGGAGGCTGGGGTGGGCCCCCAGAATCTACCTTGGCTTTTTATAGAAGAGATAAATCTGTTGCCTATGACGAGATTAGAATCCCGCACCGTCCAATCCGTAGCCTAGTGGCTGTGTCTCATACACTATCCCAGATAACAAATAATTAAAGGAGGTACCTTAAGTATGGGGAATACACAACATTTCTGTGTAGAATTTTTAACTTATCTACATTTATAATAACAAAGATAAAATAATAATAATTTATTTGCCGACTCACATTTTGGAATTTCAGGGGTGTGCCTGCCAATATCAGGTTTCTGCACTGCACGTCACTTGTATTAACCCTTATCTGCTAACGTGGAGAAAATGGTGAGTTTCTAATAATGCCAGCAGATGACAGAAGGGATTTAATTCGGCGTTTAAAGGGTTAATCTTACGTTCTGCATTGGTAATGACATATTCATCATCAATGCAAAGATTAAAATAGTGAAAGTGAGATTTTATTTTTTGCTTTATAGTGCAATAAACTTGCTGCCTCGTCATAATGGATTCATAATGGATTAACACATAGGCTACGGCATATTTGAGGAAAACTGTGATTATGAAAATATCTGAACCTAAAGGAGAGTAAGAGGTGGATGGATACAAGCGTAAATTACGTACTGGGGATTTTAACTTGTATAGCAGCATTACATCCACAAATTGCCCTGGCATTCTGCACGAAAGCCTTCAGCGCGAGTCTCACAAAACATATGATCCTACTATCCCTGTCACGTGATTGCAGCTACTATGTAAACGGACGAATACTGATACCTCACCATATTTTCCACGTTAGCAGGATAAGGGTTAAAGTAAAGAAAGACATAACATTTTCGTAACGCGACGAGTTTTTCTTACGGGGATGAAAATGCAGTGAGGTAAGGGCGAAGGAAGAATGCTGTTGGGCGATAACAAAGACGGTGGGGCGGACATGCTGCGGCTGATCAGGTTCCAGTTTGTTGGAATTTGTATTGCAGTTGGACTGCCTTGTCTTTATATAAGTAATTGACCAACTGCGTACTCGGTTCCGACTTGCGCAAAATTCTCCTTGCCCGGAACTTTGGGAGCGTTAGTATTGCGAGTCGGGAATTGCATGTATTAGGGTATTAAGGTAAAGGAGGGTGAGTTAGGCAGGTGCGTAGCCCCAATTAGATAGGAGAAATGAATGCCAGGTTTTATTCTGAAATGTGCTACAGGATTTAACTTCTTGGAAGACGTGTAGGTGGATTGGAAGATAATATTAAAATTAATCAAAATTTTGTGTGAGGATGAGGGCAGAGTTAGCTTATGTGAACATGATGTTGGACCTCCTTATTTTATAAATGGCTTGAATGAAATTGACCAGCTGAGAGACTGTCGTTTTTTCAAAGAATTCCACTCAAAGGAGTTATTAATCTAGGGAGAAGTGGCTATACATGCTCTATGGCAGTATAACTCGTTCCGTAGTTAAATTCCGAACATGGCTGTCGAATTATCTCCTGATCAATAATGAGCACTTCAGAAGTTGGCTTCATATTACTGAAGTCGAGAAACTATAATACATTCCCAGGTGATTAGCCGTTTCAGTTTGAGTGAACTCAGCTCGTCTCATCGCCAGGGAAGTTTTTGGTACTCATTATCAGTCCTGATTACTTTATTTTATAAGGTCTGGGATGATATTTTGCAGTAGACACACTGTATTTTTAATCAGATTTTCGTAATTTCATGTTAAGATCATGACACTAATAACCACTGAATTTTTTGTGTTTCATATCCTCGAGTTATGTCAGTACTCACACAACGGCTGAGGGAATTTCTGATGTTGGAGTGACACTAGTGTCTGTAGGTCCTGTTTATATAGAGTCATAAAATGTTGTTCGCTGATGAAACGTTCGAGAAATATACAAATTTGAGTTTCATTTAAATGCATATATACTGTCTGAAGTTGGAAGGTCTATATTTCAGTTTTTATATGGGGCAACAGCCCTACTCGGACCTAGGCTGCCTCACCATTGATGTTGCGACATCACACACACACACACACACACACACACACAAACACGCACACGCACACGCACGCACACACACACACATATATATATATATATTGGAAGGACACCTCTGGACGAGGGATCGACCCATCGCAGAGACCTCTACCTAGCAACACATAACACTCACTAGAGACGGACAACCGTGCCCCCGGCGGGACTCGAACCCGCAATCCCAGCAAGCAAGCGGCCGCAGACACACGCCTTAGACAGCACGGCCACAGGGATCGGCTTATGTTTCAATTTCAATCACTGAAATTTGTTCTAGATTTGGGTGATGAATATAGTTCTAAATTTTGTAGGTTAACTAATCAACCAAAAAACCACCCAACCAGCAACTAACTAACTAACCAACTAACTAACCAACCAACCAACCAACCAACCAACCAACCAACCATCCAACCAACCAACCAACTAACTAACTAATTAACCTAAATACCTACCTACCTAACTAACTAACTAAAAACTAACTAACCTTTTTTAATTAGAGCCATCCCGATGTGTTTTCACTAAATATTCTAAGAGTTGGTTCAATCAAAACACAACTAATTTCATTGTCAATCATAAATGTGGCGACATGTTTCTACTCATACAGTCACCATCAGGCCAATTCTTGAACCATATTTAAGGTACATTAAGCACTTTTACTTGATGTACCTTAAATGTGTTTCAAGAATTGGCCTGATGGTGACTGTATGAGTAGAAACATGTCGCCACATTTATGATTGACACTAACATTAGTTGTGTTTTGACTATACCAACTCTTAGAATATTTAACTAACTAGTCACCCAACCAGCAACTAACTAAGTAATTAAATAACTAACTGACTGACTGACTGACTGACTGACCGGCCGACTGACTGACTCCATGGAATAGAGTCCTTCCTGAGAGGCTAACGAGTCCGCAGCTAGTCTAAATATTTCCCCGTATTTTGTGGAACCCGAAGGTTAATTACTGCATTCACATGCCTCCGAAACTTGTATCTGTACTGAGCCAGATCTATCCAACCCACGCCTCCATCGCAAAAACCCATTTTAATATCACCCTCCCGTCCAAGCCTATGGTTTTTCAAATGGTCTCTTTCCCTCAGTTTTCCCCACCAAAACTCTGCGTGCACCTCTTTTGTCTGCCAAATTTCTAGTCAAAGGCGAATTCCCAATTGTTGACCGTTGGCTGTTTGGCTGTTTGTTGTGGTCTGCCGCACACTGACGGGCGATGGTAGATATGCAGATCTAAGTGTGACGTGTTAATGGAATGGTGATTAGCAGAGAACTGGAGCAACGTATTCCTAGATAATCCTGCTGTAGTGCTGTTGTGTCCAACATAAATTCCACGCTGTTTGCCCTGGAATTGAACTGTGGTCTCCTCTGTGTGGGGTCGTTGTCAAGGCCTCTAAATTGTGCAATTATTAATTTGTAATTTGTGCTAGGCCCTATGTCGGACTACAGAGCGGAATTCGTAAACCACCGAAGTACATAGTTAATTATCCCCCGTTATTATGGAACTTGAAAGCGAATTGTATAACCGAACAAACTGACAGGAGCGTTTCTGTATACATATGTGAGACACACGTGGTTCGAATCTCGACTGCATCATGGATTAATATTGTTCTGGTTTTTGTCGGATTATTTAGTTCATCCCGGCTCATGCTTTGATACTCCTGAAAATTAGACCACGATAATATTCTGCCACCCCCTTTCAAATTCGTTATTTGTTGCCATTGTATAATTTGAAATGTGGGAATACATGCTACCGTTCGGTAGAGTCTTCTGTATCCCCCTTCATTATCCAGAATTGTAAAGATTAAAACACACAGCCATATAATTTGTGTGATGCTGCGTATCTTTGTTCATTTTGGTGACTCAGGTTGAGGGAAGAATATGGGTTTAAAGTGATCGAAAATAGGGTGGTGAGGAAGACATTTGGGTCTAAGAGGGACGAGGTAACAGGCACCTGGAGAAAATCGCACGATATGGAGCTTCATGGTGTGTATTCCTCGCCATATATTATTCCGGTGATCAAATCGAGAAGAATTAGATAGGCGGGGCATGTAGAACGCAAAGGGGAGAGGAGAAGCGTATATAGAATTTTGGTGGGTAAATTCTGAATGAAATATGTTACGTGAAAGATCTGGGTGGAAATAGGAGAATAAAGTGAAATGGATGTTGAAGAAATAGGAGGGTGTGCAGTGGATTACATCGATGAGTCTGAGGGTAGGGAGAGTAGGCGGGGTGCTGGGATATGGTAGTAAGTCTTCGGGTTCCACACAATAGCGGAATTTCTTGACCAGCTGAGGAAATGTTAACATCAAGAAAAATTCTGCTCCGTGGAGTTAGTTACTCAGGTTATTTGACGCTAAATAATTAAGTCGTTAAACAAATGTTTGAAGGTTTGTCTTTTTTTCTTCCTCTCTGGTTCGACAGCCTCTAGTGGGGCAGAGCCTCCTCATTGTCCAGGCTGCACAATCAGACCCACTTAGACACACCACACTCGATAGGACTCCTCTGGACGAGAGATCAGCCCGTCGCAGAGACCTCCACTCACAAGAGACAGACATCCATGCTCCCGGCGGGATTTGAAACCATAATACTAGCAAGAGAGCGGCCGGAGACCCACGTCTTAGGCCGCGTGTCCACTGGGATCGGCTAGGTAAGTGTTATACACATACTTTTATAAACCACACTTAATTTCGTGCGACATATTTTGGTTTGGTCACTCAGCAGCGAAACACATGACTCTTGTAACGAAAATGAAGAACGGAAATTTCAAACTACTTTAAGAACTTAGTCGAAGAACATGCGAAGTTAAGTATCACGAACCTCATTATGTCTTCATCACAAAGCCACTATGCAGAATAATCTCGCCAATTGCATGATAAACTGTCAGTGGTCATCCCTAAGGGATCCTGAACTCTGAACACCTGCTGGCATTGTTTCAAAGTTAGGTAACGGGTGTGTGGTTCGCAGCATCTGTTATGGAAGTGTTGGAATTGTGGACACACAGTGGGATGGGTCACTCCAGCTCCCTATAACTCTGTCATGATATTGTACCGGCCAGATCTCTGCCACGTGAAGCAAAGTTTAGAACAATCGACGTCACGTTCCTAGCCCCACAAAAGGACTCGACCTCACGCAACTCCGCTCCTTGATATACAGAATAATATCTTTATCCATGTAGATAGTACTGTGTATGGTTGGAATGGTGATATTCTTAGGAGAAACCTTTCAAAATAGAGAAGGAACTGGGAAGATGTACTTCGATATACTCCCAGTATTCTCTTAGAGAACTCCCAGTGCTGTGTGTTCTTGATGAGATTTAGTGCCAATCCAAATATTTCTTTCATCGTATTTAGTCTTGTAAAAGAATGAGCACGAAATTTCATAACATGTTTACGAAATGGTTTAACAAGGTAGTAATGCGTTACTTTTCTACGTTACTTCGTGAAAATATTTACACCCAAGACTCCAGAAATAGGTGAGATTCAGAGAGCGATATTTTTATAATTTTCAAAACACAAATCTATTGAAATATATTTTCGTGTTCGTCGACTTGTTATTGATATGCTCCCTTAATGCTTTCTTGCAAAGACTAGCGGGAAATTTGAAAATGTTTTTCGTCAAATATGTGTCCTGTGCTTTCACTTTAACAGATTATACAAGTTAATGGTGACGGTTTTCGACTGCAACGTCTCTAAACGTCATGAAATTTATCTTGATTTGCACGTCTTTTAGCAATTCTGTTTTAGTCTTCTGGCAGCAGAACGCGAAGGTTCAGCACCGCTAATAATGAAGCCGACAGTTTGAAGCGGCACTTTGATAGTTAAAGAAGCCGGAATAGCTCCTTCGATGTGGTGAATAGCCCAGGGCATAACGAACCTTTGGAACGCGTGTCCAAAACGGCACGTCGAACTTTTTCCTTGGCATGCGGTGTTCACTGCTGTCCCAAGTTTTATTATATTTCTTTTGCCTGACCTATGTCCCTGTAGTGTGAAGAATATGTGTAAATGTGTACACATATGTGACTGCGTAGCGACTGTGTATGGAGTACCGTTGCTACCAAATAATACTGCAAGAGAAACATTTTTACACAAACCGGGAAGAGTGCGAAGTGTTGACTGTATGTAACATTCATAGGTCTGTGTATCGCGAATATATTTGCAGAGTACAACCAAAAAGAGGGGACCGCGGTGGCACAGTGGTTAAGGTGCTGTGCTACAAATCGGAAGATCGCTGGTTCGATCCCAGCTGGTGTCATTGGAATTTTTCATTGGCATAAAATCCTTCCGATCGCACTATGGCCCTGGGGTCGACTCAGCGTCTAACAGAAATGAGTACCAGGAGCATTTCCTGGGGGTAAAGGCGACCGGTGCGTAAGGCTGACAACCTTACCACCACCCTGTGCCGTTGTCATGAAATCTGGGAACCTTAATTCCCAGGGACCCTCTGGGTCACTCCAGGCCTGCAACGGGACTGCTTTACCTTTTTACCTCTTACAACCAAAAAGATGCACCGTTTCACAATTTATTTATTTCTGTAAGACGCTGTACATATTTCAGAAGGAAAAACCTTCTGAAACATGTAGAGCGTCTTGCAGAAATAAATAAATTGTAAAACTTTGCATCTTGTTGGTTGTATTCTGCGAATATATTGACTGTATATACAGGGTCCGGCAGAAATACCTGACGATTTGGCAACACAGCTGTGAGTGGAATCGTTGGCGTGGGGAATTTGTCCTTGAGCGCCCTTCTAGCGAGACTCAAAGTATTTCAGTTGCCATGGAGTGCTGGTCTGTAGGGCATCGGACTTTCGCTGTAGAGACGTATTTCTAAAACAACGATTCTGTCGTTGTGACTCAGCGGATATTTCGTAGGCACTTCAATATCCATCGGAACGACAGTGTCCCTAGTCTCAATACTGTATTGTTGTGGGCGAGAAACTTAAGAGAAACAGCGTCTGCCGCAAAAAGAAAAACTCCAGGAAGAGAGCCTTCACTTAGAACTCCTGAGAACTTCGAATGATTGCGTCAGGCTTTTGTCAGAAGTCCTCCGCCTGCGGGAATGTGCCGACGACCAGGGACGCCACCTCACAGTTAATATATTCAGGAAGTGAATATTGTAATTAAAATGTTTTGAGATAAAGATAATTTTAGTAATAAATTCACGTAAAAAGATAGTACACTTTTCATTCTATTGTAACTTAAAAATCATCAGGTTTTTCTGCCGGACCCTGTATATATCACGGGGGTTAAGGCCTGGCCGTGACTGGGTGAATACGTGACATTGGTCAAAACGCGTTAGGACCTTCTTTGAAAACAGGAAGTAGTAGCAGCCCCACTTACTTCCATATTTTATTTCTTATCGCATTCTTCGAAGAAACCTTCATTAGAAATATAGTAATCATACCATGCAGTTATTATACATTACAATTATAATTATGGAAGGCTCCATGATATTATTTTGCTCTTCAAAATTCCCACGGGCATGCAAAATATTTTCTTCTAAATTTATAGACAATTTGGTTACGCGCCCTCAAGAAAGTTCGCCAGCCCTGAACTGGCCAGTGGAATGGCCTTTCGAGGAATTGTTTGGTTGCCGACAGTGTTGACAGGTTTGTCCTTGTCTCCTGTTAAAAGCAATCTAATCCAACCCTTGTCCATCCAGCCTTCTTTTTAAAGTGTAAGATGCGTAGTCAGGATGTGAAGCTGACCACACTCCCTCACCTCGTTACGAGTTTAGGAAGGAGTGGGCCTGTACATTCTCTTCCCCATATTCTGTCATGTCGCGCACGCGACTTTACTGCGCATAAATCAGCAAACCCACCTTCAGTATCTGAACCTATTTCCCTAAGATCAAGCATTTCAGTAACGTTTATATTTCTTGGTTCTTCTAATGGAGTTTCTTAAGATTTTTTCCCCCCTGTAATTGTTTTAAAGAGAGCAGTAACAGAAATTAAGTCGGCTGAAATAGGGCAAACATTGACGTTCGTGTTTTAGATTCGTCTTCTGTGACTGTGTTACGCTTCACTGTCTTCTGTCATATCGTATTCTAAATTAACCTTAATTTTCTTTGGTTTTTTTACGATTACGCAAGTCCTCTTATTTTTTTGAAAAACTCATCACGTGATCCACAGAGATTCTCAAGGGAATGCCCCATTTCAATGCAGAGAGCTGGCGCCGGAAGGAGGCCAATCTCTCGAGGGGAGGAGAGGGAGAGAGGAAGAGAGAGAGAGAGAGAGAGAGAGAAAAACATTGTCAGTAACATGATTCCTTAACCAGAGACGAGCGGATTCTATCTTTCAGACGCGCAGCGCCATTCTCAAATCTGCAGTAGTTTGCGCAGTTTGTTTACATTTTGAACAAGACTTACATGATTTCCATGCAAATATGTCTAGAAAATAACCACATCTGGTGAAGACTGCCATAACAACGACTGGTTTATTTTGAACAAAAGAATGTGAATAAAGAGACATTAAATATGAAAACCGAGGAAAACGCTTAATATCTAAAAAGGGTTGCGGAAAACCTTCTCTCTTAAGATTACATTCAGGAAGATTGTAACAGACTGTAACAGACTGAAACAGAAAGAAATCTTGAAGCCATTTACAAAACTACAATGACAGGTTCCGTGACAATTGGTGGAGTGAGCCTGTGTGATGTGTGTGTGAACATATATGATGTGTGTGTGAGCCTGTGTGATGTGTGTGTGAGCATATATGATGTGTGTGTGAGCCTGTGTGATGTGTGTGTGTGAGCCTAGGTGATGTGTGTGTGAGCCTTTGTGATGTGTATGTGACCCTGTGTGATGTGTGTGAGAGCCTGTGTGATGTGTGTGTGAGCATGTGTGATGTTTATGTGAGCCTATGTGATGTGTGTATGAGCCTATGTGATGTTTGTGTGAGCCTGTGTGATGTGTGTGTGTGAGCCTATGTGATGCGTGTGTGAGCCTATGTGATGTGCGTGTGAGCCTGTGTGATGTGTGTGTGAGCCTGTGTGATGTGCGTGAGCCTATGTGATGTGTGTGAGCCTGTGTGATGTGTGAGTGTGAGCCTATGTGATGTGTATATGAGCCTGTGTGATGTGTGTGTGAGCCTGTGTGATGTGTGTGTGAGCCTGTGTGATGTGTGTGAGTCTAGGTGATTGTGTGTGAGCCTGTGTGATATTTGTGAGCCTATGTGATGTGTGTGTGAACCTGTGTGATGTGTGTGTGAGCCTATGTGATGTGTGAGAGACTATGGGATGTGCGTGAGCCTATGTGATGTGTGTGAGCCTATGTGATGTGTGTGTGAGCCTATGTGATGTGTGTGTGAGCATATGTGATTTGTGTGTGTGAGCCTGTTTGATGTGTGTGTGAGCCAGTGTAATGAGTGTGAGAGCCTGTGTGATGTGTGAGCCTATGTGTTGTGTATGAGCCTGTGTGATGTGTGTGAGCCTATGTGATGTGTGTGAGCCTGTGTGATGTGTGTGAGCCTATGTGATATGTGTGTGAGCCTGTGTGGTGTGTGTGTGAGCTCATGTGATGTGTGTGAGTGAGCCTGTGTGGTGTGTGAGAGCCTATGTGATATGTGTGAGCCTGTGTGATGTGTATGTGAGCTTATGTGATGTGTGTGAGCCTGTGTGATGTGTGAGAGCCTGTGTGACGTGTGTGTGAGCCTGTGTGATGTGTGTGTAAGCCTATGTAATGTGTGTGTGAGCCTATGTGATGTGTGTGTGTGTGTGTGAGAGAGTGTG
>Ga0123352_10007914_pt1 | contig 16485 bp, 5 predicted proteins | sample TergutLab28metaG_FD_89700 | JGI IMG/M metagenome (GOLD analysis project Ga0123352, IMG submission 89700) | Labiotermes labralis P1 segment gut microbial communities from Petit-Saut dam, French Guiana - Lab288 P1 | ecosystem: Host-associated > Arthropoda: Insects > Digestive system > Gut ... | reverse complement strand
CCCGTTGCGCTGACCACGTGACACCCCTTTATCCGCAAAAGTTGGCACTAACTTCGCCGACCGGCGGCGGCCGCTCTGTCGGTATAGTTCGCGTGCGGACTAAGGCCACGGAGTTTTTTTTTTATTACATTCTGTGAAATGTAATTGCTGTTGTTATAACGTGTTTGTGCCTTGATGCACCTCAAGAGTTCCTACCGTCTTGCTTTTCGGTTTTTTATTAAAGAAACAGCCCAATAAAATGGGAAGTGCGACCAGAATCACAATAAGTGGATATTTTTAAATTTATTTTAATTACTCTGATGAATGTTGACTCTTTTTCTTAATGTTATGCAGTACGAAATCAAGATCAGTCGAAACACAACTCTTATTTGTTTCAAACTGTTAAGCTACATGTTTCGATCCTATACACGGATCATCATCATCACGCTTCGTTTAAAAGCAGAACGTAACATGTAAGAATGAATCCTACACTACGTTATGACATCTCATTATTTGCGGCTTTAGATTCAGATGTTTCTCCTTAAAAATATTATTACAGGAGCCATTATTGTGTGTTTGTTTTTCTTGTGCAATAGAACTGTTTCTAATTCAGCTGTCAGGAAGTACGTTTTAGTGCTGGCTGTGTGTTGCTCTTCTGATTAACAATTAATTCTTAATCTGCCGACCCCAGTGGTCGGCGGTCTAAGGCGGGGGCTGCGGCCGCTTGCTTGAAGAATAGCGGGTTCGAATCCCGCCAGGGCATGGGCGTATGTCTCTTGTGATTGTTGTGTATTCTTCCCTATGTCGGGGTAATCACTCATACAGAGGGGCCCTACCGAGTGTGGTGTGTCTGAGTGCGATCACGAGGCCTCTAGGGGTTGTTGAGCTAAGGGGGGGGGAGGGAATTAACTTGTGCGAAGTGTGTACAATCTTATAGTGGTGGATTATTACATCACGTTTTATGATTCCACTTCCTATATATTATAAAATCTTTCAAGCTTCTCATTCATCATGTTTTTTTAATTCTGAAATATAGTCTTTGTTTTATGAGTATACTGTAGTTAAAATTCAAATGAAAAAGTAAATGTAAAATAAGTTAAATAATTTCGTATGCCAGTGATATATTACGTTCGTTATTCTTACATTATATACCAAGTTATTTATTATATAGTTAATTGGTTAATTACTTTTACGTGCATTCTTCAACACATTCTACATCTCGTGTATCTTTAGCGTCCGTTGACCCAAGACTGACATGTGTGTAGCTACACGATTCCACACACCTAGTGTAAGTTAATTAATGAATAGAAGATCAACACGCAACCAGGATTAAAACATACTACAGCCTAGTTAAAACACTTTTAACAAAAAAGAAAAATAAATAAACTCTAATAGCTCTTTTAAAATAAAATTCAGTGTATAAAAAATCTGTCAATTCTGAGAGTTCAGAATTCTAGTGCAATTTTTAACTTCTTCTAAAGTTTTCATACGATCAGCGGCAGGTCAAAACTTGTACCTTAACAATCTGAAAGAGTAAGACGTGGGTTTAGACTAACATTAAGTTCGTGCTGAATAAATTTAACATAATGTACAATTAAAATGAATTATGCAATAAACGTCCGATTACTTCACTAAGCCCACTAGTTAACAAAATGACACATCACCCTGCAGGGATATGGTAAGTCACGTGATGCAATGGTTTCTTGCTAAGAACTACATAAGCGACTGGAAGCTTATGTTAGGGGATAATTTTACAATATATCTTAAAATAACAGAGAATGTATGTTAAGTACTTTCCAGTCGATGTGGTGTCACTGTCTCTAATGCTGTAAGCATTATCAGTACCGCTGTCATAACCACAAATACCGCACAACTTCAAATTAATTACGCGAGATTTTCTCCAGTTTCTCTAAACCCATAGACCTGCCTTCTGTTCTTCTAACTGGCACCTGATGTTGGTTCGAAATTTCACAGTAAATGTTAAGGTAAACTGCACCCTTGTACAGGCACTGAGGCTCTGTACAGGCCGTACGGCCCATAGGGGGAGTAGAGGTATAGCTTTACTCTTTCTTGGCCACGGCACTAGAAGGGGTGAGGGGTCAGCGTCACGCCCCGCCCGCTGTTTAACCCCGGGAAAGACCCGGTACCCATTGTACAGTAAGCTGGGTGGGTCCCAGGGCCGGTCTGGACAGGTGCGGAAAAACTCGCCTCCACCGGGATTCGATCCCCGGACCGTCCAGCCCGTAGCCAGTCGCTATAACGACTACGCTACACGGCCCACTAAATTTCACAGTACTCCTTTGAATTATAGTCTGACAAAATCCATAAGCCGAGTGAATTCTTCGTATTTTCCTACAGAAATGTCTTCATCAATCGATATGTTTATTCTTTGAAGCTTTGAACCTGAGCTTCTATACTAAACTGGCAGAATATCTCTTCTGAAATATTATTTGAAAAACCACATTTATTGATCTGCAGCGGTTTTTGATACAGCGAATTTTTTTAGAAAAAAAAAATAGGTCACTGGCCCTACTAGAAATGTTTAAGGTCAGATTATGCTTTTAACAAGGTGCGAAGTTGTAAATATTCTGAAATTGGTGCTGTTAACTTCTAGGTTTTGACACCTTAACTTCTGACATGCAGAGAGTAATGTATGTTTTGGAGAAATATGCTAACGCCATATTCAGAGAAAAGTACCATACTACACTTTAACCCTTAGCCCGCTAACGTGGAAAATGTGGTGAGCTCCTAATAATGCCAGCAGATGGGATTTAACTCGACGTTTAAAGTGTTAACACAGTAACACAGAAAATTATAATATTAACATTTAATATATTCTGACCTATTATCATGCCTTCAAAAGCATTCCTTTCTGCTATGAAGATTAGCCTTTGTAGTTTTTTTACTTTAGATGAAGTAAAATTTAGGTTTGAAGCTATACGAGTAGAAAAGCTATAATTTTTCTTAAGATACGTTTACAATGAGTATAGAAGTTCCATTTATACGTAGTCACACTATAAATTTGTAGCAAATAACCTAACTTATTTAACGAATCGCCACTTATGATTTCACACGAACCAACTCATGTATACCAGTAACACAACAACCTTAATAAAAGCGAAAGATGCAGACCTATTAAGAACGAAATATATAGGACCCGCATTCCAGGTCCACTACACACCATAGATGCAGCATTTCATGTTTGAAGCTTTTACTGAGTTTAATTCGACACCCCCCCCTTTTTTTTTTGTAAATCTGTTGTCCTTGATAAATTCTATTGATCAGTGCTCTTGATCTTCTCAAGAAAATTCAGGTTTATATTGTCTGTTGTACGGCTTGCATAGGCGTCTGAAAGTCACGTGATGATAGTGTTTCTTTTTTTTAAAATTAACGTTATTACTGTGTTCAAAAGAGCCCAACACTGGCCCCTGTTCTGACCAAGCAGAATCCTGTCCACATCCTCACATAGCAGTTTTCAAAGATTTTCCGTCCTTATATTCTTCCTTGTTTTGATTTTATTTGGTTTGAACTGACTGGGCCAAGAGTCGACGTCATGTCAACCTCAGCCGTTGCTGGGAAACATTACATTACATTACATTTCCAAATCTTTGTGAGTCAAAAACTGAACTTTTTTTTTTTACCTGAAATAGGCACCGAAGGTCAATGACTGGGAGTAAATAAGATTTGCAATTCTGCTTGAAACACTAGCATTTTTCTGCGATACAACGTGTTTGGTATTACTGTGAAGTCTGTTTGCCTGTCAAATGGGGCATAGAGATTCGCTGAATAAGATATAGCCTAAAATACTTCCGAAATGAAGTGGCCTTTCGTGGCTTAGCTGCAGTGCTGAAAGGAAAAACAATTCAGGCTAAGAATGGGGAAAAATTACACACTACATTAGTCTGTAAGACGTTCAGTGCGACTTAAAATAAACCCATCATTTTAGCTTTTAATTTTACTTTTAACAACCTAGAAACTAGGATGTCATCTTGAGACTTGTGGAATCATTATCATAATAATAATAATAATCATCATCATTATCATCAGGAACTACTTAAGTTTAAGGTCCTAGAAACTATTCCTTTAAAGACCGAGGTATTCTTGATCTTTCCGTCATCATCTTGGTCTTCCTATTGTCTGTCGACCCTTGAGCTTGTGTTGCAGATCCAGTCTTCTTAGTCGATTCATGTTTATTCCTTTCGGGTGATCTAAGCAAATGTTCTGATGTGCTTTCAAATATTCTATTCTGTTTTCTGTTTCCACTTTGTTTAGGATGTTCGATTTACTGTGGCAGTCCAGTACTGAAAGTCATAACAACGGTCTTAAAAATCTCATTTTTGGGTCTTTAATTTATTTTTTGGTATTTATATTGTTTATGGTGCAGTGTTAGTTGCCACAAACAAGTATTCTTTCGAAGCGATATTATGCAGTCTTAATTGAGCGTCAGTTGTCATTCCGTTTTGAAAATATTGTTTGATTTTCACATTCAATTTATTTTAATTTTATACTTTTATATTAAAGTCTTTTTTTCGCCAGATTTTGAATTCTCAAGTAAATTATTTTAGAATCCTGTTCCACAACGTTCTTCAATTAATATTTTGACCCCATGTATGTTTTTATCATAGAATCCCATTGGCAGATTGGCTATAATAATTTGTATGCTTTTGCGATTTCATTTAATTCATCGGTCTGTATTTGTAACCCGTCCTCACGTTTGGTTCTCAAACTTGGGCATTTGGGCATGGAATTTTTTTATTCCCCCCCTCCCCTTAGGGTTTGGTGATAATCCACATACTTGTCTTAATTGTCCCTAAGTGTATTTTATTCGTAACTATGTTGATACAAAATCTGTGTATCTCTTAGCAGTTATCTTCTATTCAATTCTGTCTTGTAAATAGCTTAAAATATTTTATATTGTCAAGATTTATCACAATAAAACCTTAAAAAAACAGAATTTTAGTAAGCTAAGCTACAAATTTCAGTGTCCTTATTGGTGCAATATATGTAAAACAATGACAGGCACAACATAAACATTTTTGTAGTTTTTTTGACGTTTTGCTGACCGTGCATCTCAGTATAAATATCTCAGTAATTAACCAACTTGATGCACAAAATTTTTGTTTTACGATAAGTTTATTTCATGCCTCTACATGTTTCGAGCACCATGTGCTCATCATCAGGAGGTCAAAATTGCATTACACGGCCTCTGGTATCATCACACCTATAGGTCTGATGATACCAGAGGCCGTGTAATGCAATTTTGACCTCCTGATGTTGAGCAAATGTGCTCGAAACATGTAGAGGCATGAAATAAACTAATTGTAAAACAAAAATTGTGTGCATAAAGTTGGTTAATTACTGAGATAATTTTATTGTCGTGTTTTTATGTTTTTCTTTGTTACATTTTCATATATATTTTTATTGGTGTTTGTTAAAACCGATATATATATATATATACATATATACATGCAGTATGTCGTTACATAATAAACGTAGAGTTGAGTTAGAGGATAATTTAACAATTAATTGATAAAATATATAAACCCAAGAGAATGCATTCCATTAACATGAATGTCAAAGAGAAGGCTTCAACGATGTTATTTAATGAGCATTTTCTTGTTACACAATTTAGACTAATGCTAGGCCTAAATCCTGTAGCAGTCACAATTTTGCATAAAATTAGATCTAATATAAACTAATGGTCTGAAAGAAAATTATACGTGCTGCCAGTCATTAAATGGCGGTAGTGACTCTGCTTGTATTGACAATTTTGTATTTACATTAAAAAAGGAACTGGGCCCACAGATTTTCCTTCTAGGTTTTGTCTCGTCTGAAAAATAAACAACAACGTTTCTGTCAACTCGTGCGAATTATGAGGAAATGGCCATGTTTTCTTGGAATCGAGTAACTAAATATAAAATATAATTCACGGGAACTTGACCTTGTAAAGGGTTAGAGGCTAAACTTTTGTAATTACGAAGCCACTGAACTTATGGTTATGTCGTGGGCAAAGATTGTAACGTACCTTCTAGAAATGCAAGCTCATGCTTAGCTTAAAAAACACTGGAATGAATAGCTCGCTGACTAAAAGTTACAAATGGGTGGCATTTTGTAATAGCTGTGATATTCCCAACTTTTTGTTCAAATCCCTTCAACTAAAGTAGAGAATGAAGTGGTTTAAGTAGCCGCTAGACTATGACGGCTTCTGTTTCTTGTCTTTTGAAGTTTTTATAATATCTTACGTAACTTAAACCTATGATTTTTCTAAAGGTTTATAAATTCAATAGAGGCCTAGAGGTTTTTTTAAAGTGTTAATACGTATTTGCCAGCCAATTTGTGGACCCCATGAATTTTAATATTTTTAGACTCACTGGCCATTTAATCCTACTGCCACCACCTTTTTACACAGCACTTGCATTCACCTTCGAGATATTCCCTACTGATTGGGCTACTAAATTTATTATGGTCAACAGTCCTACCGAAGGTAAACGTCACACTAGGAAAGGCCATTAGAGCACAGATGGGAAGTAGAAGTAGGCCTATAGCTCTACTCTTTCTTTAGCTTTTACGGTATATGGGGTGAGGGTCTGGCCGCTTTACCCAAGAGAAAGAGACCCGGTACCTATTGCACAGGTGGCTTGGTGGGTCCCAGGGCCGGTCTGCACTTTTACCCCCACTGGGATTCAATCCCGGACCGTCCGGAAGTCCTTTACGAACACTTATTAACGCAATATTCCTGAGCGTTACACTGCTTTGAGGGTATTAATTTTGTAGAAAATATTTGCTTTCCTTTGTCTTTTCCTTATCCCTCTTGTCCAGTGACTGTAAAAGCATTGCACAGCCCAAATATGATTTGTTGATTGGCAAGAGAGTAATGCATGAAACAGTATTTATGTGTAAAAATGGAAACTGCTATAGCTGTTTTTTGTTTATGGTTGCGTGCATCGCTGATCTATATTAATAATTGTCCAACGAGATGCAACACAAAGCAGTCTATTTATTATTCTGCAAGTTCACTCTGCATGTTTCGGGTGTCAACCACACCCATCATCAAGACTACACAAAACTGTAACTGCAGCCTCCCTCCAACTTGGCCAAACTAGCTTGGTCTGGCCAAGTTGGAGGGAGGTAGCTGCACAAAAATATGACCAGTACCGGAGGCTGCAGTTACAGTTTTGTTTATTCCCGATAATGGCTGTGGTTGACACCCGAAACATGTAGAGTGAACTTGTAGAATAATAAGTAGACTGCTTTGTGTTGCATCTCGTTGGACAATTATTAATAGAGTAATAACTGTCGTTTGATGCAGCTCCGTACAATTTTATAATATCGACCTAATATGACGCTGCTCAAAGGGACTGTAGGCACAGAATTAACAAAATGGCAGAATTCTGAGGAAAGGAACCTTATCGATATGAACCTGAACTTATCGATATGAACCTGAACTTATCGATATGAACCTGAAATTATCGATATGAACCTGAACTTATCGATATGAACCTGAGCTTATCGATATGAACCTGAACTTATCGATATGAACCTGAACTTATCGATATGAATCTGAACTTATCGATATGAACCTGAGCTTATCGATATGAACCTGAACTTATCGATATGAACCTGAGCTTATCGATATGAACCTGAACTTGGCAAACTTGAGTTTCTCACGTTCAGACTTTCTGGGATATGGTTTTGTGTCGCTGTCGAATTGTCGACATTCCGAACGTCACTTCGTACACTGCCTTCATCATTTGGATTAAGTACAGTAAAAAAGATTCTTGTTGGTCTTCATCTTCTTAGGCTGCTTCAACCTCAGGTCTTAAATCTTAACCCCAATATAATGTGTCATAAATATAACCAGTGCCTTCACTCCAGCACAAGTTCCGGAAATTTACGTTAATTTATCTTTCTATTGTTTAAATAAACAGAACTTAGCCTATGTCAGTGTTTGCGAACCAGGGCTCAGTGGAATCTTGGGGTCTTTGCAGAACATGGCTAAAAGTCCCGCGAGAAATTGTGAGGTAAATAAAAAAAAATTATTTCCGCGAAACTACCACAAATCCCTCGAAATAAGTTTCGGTTATTTTGCCGTGTAAGTCGACTTCCGTAACGGCCTTTTACAAAATTAAGTTTATTGAAAATGATTGAGCATAACTTGTATTGTTTCCTTGTACCCATTTTGTACCTCTAAATTCTTTCCTAAGCAGCAGTTCTTAGAATATAAAGATAAAATATTAGACTCCTTTTTATGGGAGTAAGGCTAGGAAACACTGGTCTACATTCACAAGTTTTTCAGTGAACAAGATCAGCCCATGTTATGTTCTAATAAATACGCAATATTATAATGTTTTAAGAAAGTTTAGGCGAGGAATAAGCGTTTTCACAAGTTGTACACTAAGCTAACAAACAATATAAAAACTGTCTGGAATTTTCTGTAACGAAACTTGGCAGTGTGCACGTTAGGTCACGTTGTACGTCCCATCATTCACCAGGTAATAATCACGCCGTGACACGATGTGCGTGGAGCCTAATTAATCCCACTGCGGACATCAAACAATGGAGTGTTAATTATTATTAATCATATTTACGTAACAGACGCCCCTCGTAGTCATCAGTCATCCACATATTCCGATAACCCACGTCATATATCAGAGTTAACTGCTGCCTTGGTTTTTATGTACTTCATGTCAAACACTGAAAAATCTTCGCCCAGTAAGTACAGCAATAACAGGCTCCTTTAGGCTAAATGAAGATGAATAAAATCCAGGTTTATGGATTGAATGTAGTTAACCTTGCAGCAGAACGAACTCTTTTTGTTTATACATAAGAAAGAAAAATTGCGGAAGAACGAGTTGCTGGGTGACAAAATGTGATTTTTGACACAGGACTGTTGGGTTGCTTTTTAGTAGGTAAATATTTACTGCGCCATAGTATGATTCTGAAGACATGCCTTCCTACTCGCTTATCCTTAAGCTTTTGTTGTTAGTTACAGACACAAAACAAATTTATTTCTTCTCCAGCGTAATGCTTGGCAGAGCTAATATGTGCCAGTAATTTAATTGTGTTGGTATGTCTAGAAAGTTGTTGCAAATAGCTCTCTCCCCATCATACAGGACCCATTACCGGATATGTTTGGTCCTTCTGCAGCGAACAATTGCAAATATTTTTCTGTAATTTGACCATCTGAATCTCTGTCCGCATGTAGGCCTAAAATTTAGAGAAAGGCTTAAAGTATTTGTATAAAATTTGATTTAAGGCTTTCATAAGACTTTTTGGTTACACTCAGACGTTTTAGGTGGAGAAATGTATGGAATCTTGCAGAATAAGCAACACATGTAAATGTGTCTTCGGTGGTGGCGGTAGTAGTGCTGGTCGTAATGACTCGTAGCAAGATTACTGAGCACAATTAATAATAATCCCAATTAGTAAGAAGTGAAGAAAATACGTGAATATAAGTTAGGTTCTATTTTTAATGTAAGGTTTTCATCTGATTTTTTTTTTAGAAATGCTGAGATGTAAATTATTACCATTTGTGGGTCAAAATGCCTCACGAAGCATGCTCTGGAATCCCACGTCCCTAGGGTCCCTATCTTGAGCCAGTTTTATCCAGTCCACCTATCCTTTTCGAACTTTATTCGCGTGTAATTACCTTAATTTTCGAACCACAGTCATTGCTATGCTTTTCACTCATTGCGTAATACAAAATATCCATTTCTTTCCACAGAATAGATTTCTGGATTTTGTATATCCTTCAGAACAAAGAATCGATTTCTTTCCAAGATTATTCAAAAACTTTTCATTGTACAGGAGTCGCTGTATTCTTCCGTGAGATGTGAATATCACAGTATTTAGTCGTACTAATTATGGTGCCCTGGGATCGACTCAGCCTCTAACAGAAATGATTACCAGGAACATTTCGTGAGGGGTAGGGAGGCAGGTGCGTAGGGTTGACAGACTTACCGAATTCACGCATCGACTGTCTCGAAATCTGAGATCTTCAGCATCCTGGAAAACTCTGAGTCTGTAATAGGCCAGTACAAGGATTGCTTTTACTAATTATGGCGCTCCTCTTTATGTAATTTCCCTGTTCTCCTTCTCTTTCTTACATCTAAATATCTATTAGCATTTTGCCCTCTGCATACCAAAATCAGTTTCTTGCATACATGGGACAAAGTTTCGTTTTAACTTATAACAGACAAAATTACACTCTCTTGTATTTTAGGCTTAGAATCATTAGGTGAGGAACTAGGATGTGAGTGTTTATGGGAACAATGGTAGCAATTGTGTTACTGAGAACTATTCAATTTTATATTCATACTTCGGAAAATGTAACAGCGCCAAGAAAAGGGGAGTGCTCTTTGTGCTAGGATATAAGCGTGAAAGTTACCTTTCTTTCTGCCGGGTAGCGAAATGAATAGGAAATAACATTTAAAATTAGATAGCCTAAAGACAATTCAGGTTTAAAATTGTCGTGCTGTAATTCGAGTTCCAATTTTCCTCTCGAATATTTCCTTTTTCCAGTAGCCTACAGCATTACGTCCATAAAAGAAGTTGAAGAAATCCAACGAGATGCAACAGTATGAAAATATTTATTTACTGCTAAATTACTCTACATGTTTCGGGCGTCCATCGTGCCCATCATCAGGAGTACATAAATCTGTAGTTGCAGCCTCTGGTACAGATCTTACTATCCGGGGAGCAAGAAAGCTTATGTACTCTGATGATGGGTGCGAGGGAGGCCCGAAACATGTAGAGTAATTTAGCAGTAAATAAATATCTACATACTGTAGCATCTCGTTGAATTTCTTCAACTTAGAATTACGATGCACGGAACCACGAGTATAAAATTCCATAAAAGATTTTCCAGATATAAGCAGGGTGAAGCAGTTTCCTTTGTTTGACTTGTACTCCGTTGATCCGCCAATGAATATGTTTTGTCAGTAGGATTTACGTCCTAATCCTTGTTGAAGGTTCAGACACTCTAGGGAATCCTTAGTAATCCTATTTCATCTTTTCTTGTTTTCTGTGCGGGGAAAACAAATCGATTAACACGCTTTACGGTTCACAATACCGGTGACTTGATTATTACTGCAAAAGTGTAATCTAGGAAATACGTCTGTCAAACAACACAGGCTAATCTTCAGTTCTCTTGGTTTGGTGTGTGAAAATGTAGAATGCCCGTCTCGAATCGTCTTCTGCTGCATGGTACTCGCACATATTTCAGGTACTCTGTTCCCACGAAAGCAGCACTTGGGGTATCTACAGGTTAGAAGACGTCGCGAACAACATTTACTTTAAAATTTTGATATTAATAACTGTTTGGGACACTGAAAACAGGAGTTCGGTTGTCTGGAAACTGTGCTGATAAAATATGGTGTTGTTCACATTACAGAGCGTCGAGGTAGAAAAGTGAGTACTAGGAAATCATATTTTGTAAAGCGAAGTATTTCAGAACCTGTAACTTCGATTTACGTGTAAGTCATCAATGATTGTTAGGTCAGTAAGGTATGAAATTTTAAGATGGTTTTCACACATGGTTTAGATGGGGAGATACGGAATACATACAGTCTTAGGGTTGAGACACTCCGCGATATATGGCATTGTGAATGTCTAGGAGACAAATGGATGATGTTAACAAGGGGTTTCGGAAAATAATTATCGATATTGAAGGAAAATAAAATGCTGAGATTTGTTTCCAATTACGGACTCTTCTAACAGCAGTGTTGAAACGTGAGGTTCTTGTACCAGTGCCGAAACGACGTTCCTTTGAATGTTGTAAGAAGAATAATATAATGTAAAATGAAAGGGAAGAATCTGTGGGGTACGGGACTGGATTAGTTTATTAACTCGGCCCTGCCTTTGTGGACTCAAGTATGTCAGGAAGGAAACCGGAATTTGGAACGGAAAACTTTGTATTAAGTGCAATATATATATATATATATATAATTTGAATCACTCTAACAAGTATCAACACATTATTATCACAATAATTCATACGTATATACTTTTAAGCTATTTGTTCTTATTAATGTAAGCACACCTTTGCTTTGGTTCTGATATTTTTATATTTTCGTATATTTATAACTTCACTTTATAATTTAAACTTATTTAAGTTTTGTATTTTATACCCCTGAAGATGGCTGCATGGTTGGCCGAAATTTTCAATTTACTGTTCTTTGCCTTGGTTGGTGCCATTATTGTATATATTAAAACCCTTTCTTCTTACTTCTATATTTTCATTTTTCAGGCCACTAACTTTTGTACTCCTGAACTGCATTCTAAAGTAAATCTACAAGACACTGTCTTAATAAGTAATATTCTGTAGGGACCGAAATCATTTAAATACTTACATGAAACACTTGACGGAAATTTTGACGTTTTGCTGACCGTGCATCTCAGTATATTTATCCCAGTATTTAACGAATTTGATAAACAAAATTTTTGTTTTACAATAATTTTATTTCATGCCTCTACATGTTTCGAGCACATGTGCATCAAGTTGGTTAATTACTGAGATAAATTGATGGAAATTGTTTTTTGTGATTATCAGTTATTCAAGCAGTAATCAACGTTTCGGTATAAGAGATTTTATTTTAAGGTGGAAGAAAAGAAACACGGAAAATTTTACTCAAAGAATTTAAAATACCACGTTACAACGCGTCGAAGATTTTATATCTAATAATTTCATTATTGCTTATTATAAGTGAACACATGTAATTATAAATCTAATTATTAGTGGCTTTAACCAGATAATTATCTTCACACATTTCTACCATCATGACTGAACAAATGTATGTGAAAGAACCTTGGACTCTTGATCGAGTCTTTGTTCAGCTACGTTAGATGTGATGATGACAGTTTAACCACACAAGATTGACCGTGGCAGTAGCGGAGGGTTGAAGACGAATCGGGTGGGGCTTAGGGTCTTCACACATCTCCCTTTTCCTCCTCTCATTTGATTTCATCAAAACTTGCCATTTGGGAATTAGCTGAGATAATTCCTCGCTGGAAAGCAGACAGGCCTGTAATATGAATTGTAGAAGACGAACCATGTCCATGCATCACCAAAGGGATTATTACTGGGAGATTGGGTACAGTAATATGAAATGCTTGTAAAACACACGAGTTTCACATCGAAAAATAAATATCCTAAGTACAGATTTGGTATTCATAATATTCGGAGAGATTTCTTTCAAATTCCGTAGAATTCTAAACGTTTTATATAACACGTACAAAACGTGTTCATCAGACGTTAACCAATCTCCAGCATTTTTCGGCTCATCACAGTTTCTTTCTCCAGGGAGTCCTCTCAGTAGATATCATAGTGAACTCGAAATGGTACATTGCCCAGTGAGTTAACAACCAGCTATGTTTTTACCACCAGTGTAACGGACCATTTTGAGAACATTATTATGGCTAATGAGAGCATTCGCTGATGATAGAACCTGTGACGTCTCGAAACATGTTGGCGATTGGTTAACTTATGATGAATATATATTGTGCATGCAAATTTGGTTACGTGAAATAAGTTCCATACAATGCACGGTGCATATAATATTTCGAAATTTTTTATCACTTTTTAAGTTATTCATTTATAGACCTGTCCGAAGTACCTTACTGAAATAAGAATAATGACAGGATCGGTCCAGGTACTGGGCTTAGTCTGAGAAAAAGAGAGCAGGTTTACTTACGGAACACAAATATTAGGACGTGAAACTTATATTAATCCTGACGACGGAACTTTTGTCTGTCCCTGAAATACAGTGCTTTTATTTCTAAATCTTCTAACACAGGACCATACATAAAGTCCACACTATAAATGATTCCAGATAAGACTTCAGTGCAAAACGCTATAAGCCTATTATTGTGCAGGTCCTGAATGTTCCCTTTCACATTTCACTAAATAAAACGAAATTATTTCAACCGCAGTTCTTAGTTGCCCTCATTAGTAACCCGAAGTAGGGCTCTTGGATTAGGCAACTATTAATATTAGCCTTAGAAACAAACGGTGTCAAATTATTTCCTTGCCTAAAAACTGCAACCCTTGCTGTTTACTTGTTCTCTTTCAATGACCTAATGATCTTAAAGGAAAGGGAGGAGCCAACAAACGTAATTTTCATTCAAATACATTACTTAGTAGTGCAAAGTGTATGGCACATCACGCGGTAAGAAGCAATCACAGATGTTAAATGGATGTTGCAAAGGAAATATCTACCAAGTTTCCCTAGGGGAGGGAAACAACCTATAGAGAACTACGCTTAATTATGAAGATAACATTGAAGTAGACTTTGAACCAGTCCACATGTAAGAATGTGGTCTGGTTTAAGTAACTAGGAGTGGGTAAAAATTTGTGTTCTTTGGAATAAAGTAAACAAGTTTGCTTTCCCCAGAAGACGCACAATTTTACTGACTGAGGGGCATTCAAGAAGTAGATTCATTTACGGTTATTTAATTATAGTACCTACTTAATTTGAGACCTGGATCTAACGTGTTGAGTCACATTTCTCACTTAGGCGTTAAGGAGAGGAAACATTCTGACAGCACACTGTATTTACAATAACAAGATTAATTCTTATAATAAAACCAACTAGATGCACTAATTTGCCAAATTTGTTTTTGGAATAAAACTCTACATAATATTATATTAAATCGTGTACGTCAGTACAGGCACTTTATTACTCAAGGTAACCATTTAATTTGATGTATTCCATGGATGTAAACACGATGGGATTCCAAAGTGTGCACAGCATCTTGTGACTCAATTGACAAGAATAGGCCTGAGGATGACTAATCTATAGTCGAAACACGTAGCCTTATAATTACCTTGAGCAATAAAGTGATTGTGCTGACGTACACTATTTAATATTATATTACGTTACAAGCACATCGTGATGCCTCTGTTAAAAAAAACTCTACATGTTTCGGACACTTCTTTGTCCATCATCAGTAGTTTTTCACTGTACACACAGCAATGGTATATGTCATACAGGTTTGCTGATAGCTTGCGAGCAGGATCAGATTGGAACTGGCAGATCCAACCTGTGTGACATACACCATTGATGTGTGTACAGTGACATATATTCTTATAATAAAACCAACCAGATGCACTAATTTCTCAAATTTATTTTTGGAATAAAACTCTGCATGTTTCGGGGAGTTTCTCTGTCCATTATCAGGAGTTTTTCACAGCTTGATGTCAGCAAACCTGTATGACATATACCATTGCTGTGTGTAAAGTGAAAAACTCCTGATGATGGACAAAGGAACTGTCCGAAACATGAAGTTTTATTCCAAAAATAAATTTGAGAAATTAGTGCATCTGGTTAGTTTTATTATAAGAATATATCACGATGCACGGCTATCCAAACATCAAACAAAATTAGTATTACTGCAGACACCTAAAATCAATCCGTTAATAGTAAAAACATAAACCATAAGCTCAAATATTGAAGTTATTTTGCAGCATTATCTTTGTCACGTGTTTATTATTACTTCCCACAGTGCGTCGAAAAAAAAGAAAATAAACAAATATAATTTGATATATTCTGATTCGTCCAATTTAAAGAGTCCATTGTCCAGGTCTGCCTGCATGCCAGACGGCAAACACGCCGTTAAAGAAACCTGAGCGAATTTAAAGGTCTGTTGTACCGTCAAATATATTAGGCCAACATTAGAAAGAGAATTAAAATCAAAAGGAACTGTTCAAAATAAAATAACTTTGTGACCAACTTCAAAGGCTTCAGTATGAGGTACATACAAGTAAGATTTTTTTTTGGACGTCTAATTTACAACAGCAGATATCAAATACGTAAATACTGACCTGCAATGCAAGAGAAATCAATTTGAGCTGATTGATTAAATAGAATTTAACATTTTTCTCTAGGCTATGTAGTGAAGCCGCAGCATACATACTCTAAAGGAAAATGCAGAATCTTTAGTAGCTGCTACTAGGGAGATTGGACTGGAAGTAAGTGTTGATATAACTAAGTACATGGTCATGTCTCGAGATCAGAATGCAGGACGAATTCACAATGTGAGGATTGATAATGGTACCTTCGAGAGGGTGGAAGAGTTTAAATATTTGGGAACAACTTTAACAAATCAAAATTCTATTGCGGAAGAAATTAAGAGCAGATTGAGGTCAGGAAATGCTTGCTATTATTCGGTGCAGAATCTTTTGTCTTCCAGGTTGATATAAAAAAATTTAAAGATCAAGATACATAGAACTATAATTTTGCTTGTTGTTTTGTATGGGCGTGAAATTTGGTCGTTGACATTGTGGGAGGAAAGGAAACTGAGAATGTTTGAGAACATGGTGTTGAGGAGAATATTTGGACCTAGGAGGGACGAGGTAACGGGAGAATGAAGGAGATTGCATAGCGAGGAGCTACATGATTTGTACTCCTCACCCAATATTGTGCGGGTGATAAAATTGAGAAGAATGAGATGGGCTGGGCATGTGGCGCGTATGGGTGAGAAGAGGGGGGTGTATAGGGTCTTGGTGGG
>Ga0123352_10007913_pt1 | contig 16486 bp, 13 predicted proteins | sample TergutLab28metaG_FD_89700 | JGI IMG/M metagenome (GOLD analysis project Ga0123352, IMG submission 89700) | Labiotermes labralis P1 segment gut microbial communities from Petit-Saut dam, French Guiana - Lab288 P1 | ecosystem: Host-associated > Arthropoda: Insects > Digestive system > Gut ... | reverse complement strand
TTTTGGCTAACATTTGGCATGACGTCACTTCACACGAAGACCTATGTAAATTTGTCAACCTATTCCGATTTTGGCTAACATTTGGCATGACGTCACTTCACACGAAGACCTATGTAAATTTGTTACCTAGTCGTGATTAGTGTTTTTAATGAAACAGCCTGTGTTCTCTACGAGGTGTAAACTGAGGCCGGAGAAGGATGTGATCTTCGTAACGTAACAAACGGGGACTGTCAGCAGTGAAATTTTCAGTTCATGATGTAGCAACGTTTATGAGATATCGATTACAATCTTCTGTAAATATGTTGTAAAGATACAACAAAAAAAACTCGAAGGGTATGTTGTGTACAAAGAGAATATGTTCACACTTAAATACTCGCATTTTCAGTGATCTTCTTGAAATTAATCACAAATTTTAACTCCAGGGATAACAGCAGAGCGAATGCAGGAGAAGAGTTACGATCTACAAATATTCACTAACTTCTTTCAACGTCGTCGTTGTAACGTTTTCCCTTCCAGTAAATATTTAGGAAAATACGCTCTAGATTCTGCAGCAAAATGTGTACATTTTCACAGAGATATCCGTTACTTCTGATTTGAAAAACTCGTTGACAACATTTCTAATTCCTTCAACCAAATATCATGCAAATTTTTTCAGTATTTATCGACTTGTTAGATGTAAAGAGGTATGCTTATATAACCTGCAATTTGTTCTGCTAAATGAGTTGTGCTTGCTTTTGAAAATCTTATTTACAAACGGGGCAAATTTGTTTGGAAAAAAAAAAACCTTCGCTTTACCCCACTAGTGTCCAATATAAACCTGCCGAAGGATTACGTAGGGTAGTCAGTATTTCAGACCGAATACTTGAAGTAATTGAGCCTTCCAAAAGATTACAATATATATTTATTTTTATATGTGAATTCGAATCAAATATGAATATGCCCTACGACTTCAACTTTACAGGGTTAATTCATTTGCCTTGTCCAACTTCAACATTTATTTCACTACCGACTGCAGATATTCGATGAAAACGTTTAGGTCTCCATGTATTGTGCATCAGAGGGGCTAAAAGTATAAAATTTTTGTAAGAAATAAGTGGGCAAGCCTGAAGAGAAGAGATCATTTCGGGAGTCGTGGCAGTTGGTAATATACCGTTCAATTTTGTCCTAAGGATAACAAGTGTCATCGTGTGGAGCAGGTTCACATAACTTAGGACAGGCTCTTGGGAAGAGCGGTCCTTCACAACACGTCGGTAAAACTATAGGAAGCGGATATGTACAACGTGTTACAACGACAGATAGCAAGACGAAACAACACACGCAAAGAATCTGCGGATCGAAGGACGAGGAGAGAGCGAGAAACAAAACCCTCACGGGGACCATGCACGTAATACACTGCCACACTGTATTACATAAACATCTAAACGCAATCTTAAAAAAATAACAATCTGGAAATGGTAGAACGATTTATAGACGACGATCCAAAAAGCGGTTTATCACTCTTTTACTGGCATATATTTTATATATTACGTGCATTTTATAATTTAAAACTAATACATTTCACTTTATATATCTGGAACCTTGGCTGATATTACCGGCATATATTTCTACGAAAATACGTAATTATACAATTTTGTTTGCCGACTAAATCATTTTGTTCGTGGAACTGTCCTTGTAAATAGTTAGAAATAATCCGAAACATGATGGAATAGTATGTAATAATCATATTCCTGTGTACTTTTCCAGGCAAAAATTAAACTGACAGAAAATGTGCGTGCTTTAGTATTAAAAAATCCTTCGAGCTAGGAAGACTGCACCTTCGCGTCACTTTGGTGCGTAGTAGACAGAAACATTTATTGAATAACAAAGCGTCTAGTAGCTCCTCCCTTTCCTAAACGAGATGAGTCCGTCCACATCCTTATACCAGGTTTCGTTAAGAACCCTTTTATACCACACTTACATCTATCTTTAGTTCTCTCAAGCTGTCTCTTAGTCTAACTTCTGCCTACTTCTCATTTCTCCCATTCACGCTACACATTCCACCATTCTCCCACCCCTTGTTTACTCATTGTAACAGTTTCTGTGGAAGAATACAAATTATGGAGATCCTTGTTGGGAATTTAAAACGGGGTCGCTCGATTCAAGTCTTTATCACCCCTGTAAGTGACCCGAGCGACCTATGGCTACCAGGGTGTAGGCACAAGGGATGAAAAGGATTTTTTACAAAATGGCCGGCGTCATTTGCTGCCAAGATAAATGCTTTTGAATGCAGTGCTCTTTTGCATAAAACTGCATTATTCTTTATCTAACTTACTAACAACTATATAACTAACTAACTAACCAATCCCAAGAAGCACAGTCCTTCTAGGATTTCCTCAGCTAGTCAAGAAATTTCCCGCATTTTATTGAATCCGATGGTTTATTACAGCATTCACAACAAACCGGTACCTGTCCCTCACCACAGCCAGATAAATCCAGCCCATGCCCCATTCCACTTCTTGAAGAGCCATTATAATACTATACTCCCGTCTACCCTGGGTCTTGCAAGTGATCTCGTAACCTCAGATTTCCCCACCAAAACCCTGTATGTACCTCTTCTCTCCCACATACTTGCTACGTATCATTAAGCTCCTCGTTATATAGCCTTCTCCACTGCACATTCACTTCGCCCCTTTTAGGTTCAAATAACTTACTGGTCAATATTCTCAAAGACCCACACACCAGGTTCCTCCGTTAATGTCAGCGAACAATTTTCACACCTATACAAAGCAACAGGCAAAATTATAGTTTCGTACGTATTAATCTTTCCAATTTTGGATAGCAAAGTGGAAAACAAAAGATTCTGCACCGAAAAACGGCAAGAATTTCCTGACTGCAATCTGCTCTTAATTTCTTCCTGAATGGAATTTTGATTCGTCAGTGTCGTTCCCAAATATTTGGACTCTTCCACCCTCCCAAACGGTTTATTAATAATCTTTATTTTGTGATCTTGTCCTGCATTCAGATCCCAAGACACGACCACGAACTTACGTTTTCTCAGCATTTACGTCTAGACCAGTTTCCTTACTGGCGGCCATTCAAGCTTCTGTGTTTTTCTTTACAGTATTTACGCTTCTGCCCAATGTATTAATATCAACATAAACCGGAAGCTGACGTGTACCATTTAATTTCAAGCCCTCCTGGTTTACCTGAACCCTCCTAATGGCATACTCTAAAGCATAGTTGAAAAGCAATGGCGACAAGCATCTCCTTCTTTCAAACCATTCTTAATATGAAACATGTCAAACAAATATTTGCTCACCCGGATTCTATTACAAGTTTCATTTACACACTTTTATTAGCCTTACTAATTTTAAGGGAATACCAAACTCTATGAAAATATTATATAAATCATCACTTCTAACCAAATCACAGGTTTTCTTGAATTCTATAAATAGCCAATTCACTGCTAAATTTTATTCCCATTTTTCCTCAAGAATTTGACGAAGGCAGACTATTTGATCAGTAGTTGACCTGTTGTGTTGAAATCTGCACTGATGATACCCAGTAACTTCCCTTGCATATACAGTTAAATATTACAGCAGGATGTTGGATAAAATTTCGTATATAGTTGACAAAATGATGTACCTCTGTAATTACTAGTCTGTTTTATCACCATTCGTATGAGTAGGTACAAGTATCGACGCATTCCACTGTTCAGACAATTGCTCCTCATTCAAAAGACAATTATCAAGTTTATGGATTTCAGAAAGAATTGTCCTACCCCCTACTTTAATAAATTCTGCTGGGATTTGATCAATACCCAATGATTTGAGTCTTTTTAGCTTTTCATTAGCCATCTCAACCTCAAAGGCACTCGGCTTAGACATTAGTGGCTCTGCTATATGTATTTCTGCCTGCCTAACATCATTAATATCATGTAATTCAATAACCGAGGGAAATTGTTCCTCCAGCTAGCCAAAGTACTGTGGTAGTCTGTAACCAGACCTCCTTTCTCATCCTATATTATATTACCCCTAGGCTGATAACCTTTCTTAACGTAATTGTTCAGGCACTGAACGAATTTTGTGCTCAATTAATTGTGGTTACAACTGTGCTCTAGACGATTGCACAATGTTACGCATAAACCACGTAACTGACATGGCGACACTGTATCACGTGTAGGCTGGCATCTGTCTTTGTGAGCTGTTGGCGCTAGTGGGTCACAGGGTCAGTCTTTCGTAGTGTCTCAACGCAGACAAACAAACCCAAACGCATACGGCGTGACAAGGGAGCTGCACAGATTAGCAGTTATATACACATAAAACACAAGGACTCATCTAATTGAGTTACAATCAAAAGGATTTATGTTTTTATTATTTGTAAATGTCGACGCCAAACGGGGGAATGGAGGAGATTGCATAACGAGGAGCTAAATGATTTGTACTCCTCACCCAATATTGTGCGGGTGATAAAATCAAGAAGAATGAGATGGGCTGGGCATGTGGTGCGTATGGGTGAGGAGAGGGGGGTGTATAGGGTCTTGCTGGGGAAACCGGAGGGAAGGAGACCACTGGGGAGACCTAGGCCTAGATGAGTTGATAATATTAGGATGGATCTCCAGGAGGTGGGATGTGGATATATGGACTGGATGGGGAATTTGACTAGCTGCAAACCAGTTAGCTTATCAAGAAGGACTCTGCACCATGGAGTGAGTAAGTAAGTAAGTAAATAAGTAAATGGCGACGCCACAACGAATCTGATAACAGCGTAATACCACAGCTCATTGAATATTTACTGTTTTACTTACTGTTAATAAATGTTATCTCCATGGGAACTTTAAATGAACACTGTGAGATTTACATTTAGCAGAGTGCATTCAAAGTAAGGTGACTGAAGGTGAAGTAGAGGTGTTAAATAAAGAATTGAATCCTTGTAATAATTATGAACTGCGAAAGAATTTTGGACCGGCACGTTATAGTGGAAGAGTAAGACGAAAGGTCTAATCCACACCCAGTACGTTGCCTGATAAGGTCAGTGCGCCAACAGTGATTGATGCCCAAGTACAAGTCCCTGATATTTTTATCTCACTGTTAGTTTCAAGTTAATAAATTTTAGCTTTCAGATTTACCTCCTGTTTCTGAAATGTCTTCTAGCTTCACGCCTTGTATTGCATAGATTGTCTACATTGCTTGGTTTGGATCTTGTAATGACTGAATTTTAGCCAGTTTCTTTTGCGTGCATTGTTTTCCTGAATACGTTGTTATATTGAACAAGGGGGCATGAACACCCAAGAGTCTAAGCGACAAAATTTTAATTCTAATTTTAGGCGCCTTCGCATAGTCGCGATAAACGCCTCTTAGCTTCATCATGTCTGTCTGTCCACATGTTTCAGCTCGGCTTCCAATTGAGGGACTTTCGTGAGATTTGATATTCGGAACTTTCATTAAAATCTGCCAATAAAGCCCACACTTGGTTTCAATCGCATAAATTTTCTGTAAATTACAATGAACACCAGTTCACTCATACACATCTGGTTTCCTTTTTTTTGGTCCCTGAGGATATCAGGACACTAAGTAAAGGGGTCATGTGGAACTTTAATAAAGGAACAGGGCTCTTTTAACCTTTTGACGCCTAATGTCAACTATAGTGGTCGTACCGCACCGCTAACCTCTAAAGTTCCATTTTATATATTTATTCAACAAATACAGGTACTGAATATTTTAAACATGGTATATACTCTCCGTTTTTTCTCTTCAAAATGGAGTTTGTTTCATAATTCTAAAGTATTTGGTTCCCGTATATTCACATTTTATATACAGGGTGTGCTAAAATTAAAAATATAATTCCGGCGCCAAAAGGTTAAACCCAGTAATAGATCATGGGGCACAAATTAAGGCCTAGGTGCATCGGGACCGGAATGGCTGGAACCAAAATACTATTTATTTATTTATTTATTCATTCATTCATTCAATCAATCAATCAATGAACAACTAAGTAGGGTTTTAGGTTTCTGTGACCGTACATCGTGAGCAAATTGTGAAGTGAGAGAGAAAACCAACAAGATGCAACAGTTAGATGTTGTTAATAAACATCTAACTGTTGCATCTTGTTGGTTTTCTCTCTCACTTCATAAGTAGGGTTTATTTTTGCCGGCGACATACAATCGCCTTAAACGGTTAAATTGAAGTGGTTAGGACAGCCGAAACCTACGCGAACGCTCCGCAATGTTACGTTATACGAACACTATATTGTTATCACACACAGGCATTGACAAATAATCAGCTTTAAGTTAAATTTCTGCAGTTTTCGGTTACTTCCTCCTCGTTATACCCTATTTGAACAGCTTGTAACACAACCTCAGCTACATATTAAGCGAATGTGATACAAGTGCCAGTGATGTAGACTTGTATTTGGGAGCTACCCCTCCTTATCGGTACGTGGCCAGGCAGTACCTCAATTACGGCAACCGTGTACTTCCAAGTACTGTCACATTCATCATTCTTCGTCCTATTACTCAAATATTTATGGCATAAGGCACTGTCAGTTTCTTAAAATTGACAAACAAGTACGGCCACTTTCCGACTTACGTAGAGGTTGCGTTCCGCGGAACTTGTCGCAAGTCGAATTTCCCTCAATTCAAATAAATGTTCTTATCTCACGCGCATGAAACATTACAAAAGAGTACTACGAAATGTACAATAGAAAGATTAAGATAAGTGCCAGTACAAAAATGAATATAATAAAATTGAATTAAAATATCCCTTGCTATCTTATCTAATTTGATTCGCTGGACTAACTCGATGGATGAAGGAGAGGGGACGGCCATAACACCAGCAGGTTTTACTCCTGGAGCATTGCGGCCAGAATCAACATCTCCAGCTGATATGTACGACGCTGCGGAGGTTGAGGGCTGTGGAGATCTAGGAGTCGGCCACTCACCCTTTCGAATGAACATGGTAATGGAGGACTGGACGAGGGCTTTTGAATTTTCCTCGTACAAGCAGGCATATCATTCAGCCTTCTGTTAACTTTCAGCGTACGACAGCCGATGACGGTCGGGGTACTTTTAGCTTTAAATTCCCGTTTCCGCCCCGCACTTGCTAATTCAGCCACTATATTCCATACATTGTTAAAGATAAATTTTGAAATAAAAAAGTACACATTTAAGAACGAATCCATCTGCCCGTTCCGTAAGTTTGAAGAAAATCCAACTATTTTTAAAAATATTAGTTGAAGGTCAATTGTTATATTATTTATTTTTCAGTCTAAGTTTAATTTTGTAGATTTATTCTTGTCAAATAACTCCCGTTCTGAGTGCAGACCCCGTGCTATAGAATTTGGAGCTGACTCTGCATATGCGTAGTAGGTTGCAATCTCATGTTGATTGGGTGTCGAGTTAGTGATGGTTTATCTGAGTGCTGTGGCTAATGAATTCGTATGAAATCAGTGGGACAGGAAAAGACTGAATACGTTTATTTCTCTGCTTAGTGCCATATGGGACCAGAGGCAAACGTCCTTCATTTTGCTGTAAGGATTCTTTCGTAACTTTCTTGAACTGTGGGTTTATACTTATGTCCATCTTCAACTGAACACTTTAGTTCGTCCTCTCCTAGGAATGACTTGCGACAAACCAGGAACTGTTGACCCTCGAATCACAGAGTCAGAAGGTGTTCGTTTTCTTGTGTGCCGAATTGTGTCGGAGTGCATTTAGCGGTAATGTTAAACAGGGTAACATTACAGACCAAACTTCAAGGAACTTCTATTAGAATCGAGTCTGAAGCCCATCCATCGTAAGATAATATATTTTTGCTCAAAGTAATAGTGGTATTGACAATGATATAGCTGATGTTCCTCGCGCAAGCTTCACAATGGACTGATAAATGCAAACTGTCGACCTAATGTACCTGTAGTCCACAGGTTTACATGGGTCCGAGTGGGTCGCGACAAACACAGCCACCTCACTTAGCGTTTTGACAGCAAGACAAGGAAGATCAGCTCCATCCACGATTCAGCTAAAAAGATTTGACATAAGCCACAACAGACAATGGCTTATGCAATATAAGAGAAGCCGGTACGGTGTGTGTTCTGCCGAAAACAAACTATAACGAAATTTTAGTGTCGAGAATGCAAAAGAAGGTTTGTGCCACCCCACGTTTCGAGGTACATCACACCACACTGCATTTCTAAGGATCAACTGACACTAAAATGGAAAAGCGGAACACACAAATTCAGTAAATATTACCACTTAAAATACTGCAATAGTATTTTTCTGTAGCGTCTTCTTGATGAAATAATGGGGTGAATGGGGTGCGGATTTTACAGAAGGAAGTTCATGCAGGAACAGGGTTGTCAGACGGGCCTCAGTGTATGGTACATCCTTCACTTCGCCAAAGCGAAGAAGAAACAAAACACTGCCTGGAGAGATCTGAAAATAATTCGTGACTTCTCGAAAAAAATTAAGACTGTTAGTAAGGTAAACTATTAGTGATAATTTTGACTACAATTAAACTTCACACAAACTTTTATGCCTGTACAAGTCTTTTAGACAAATGCTGTGAAAAAGAGATGTGTAATTATAAATGGAGAACATTTTAAACAAATGTTTTCCCATTGGGCATTTCATTTCTTGGACAGTGTTTTCCCGTTCGGACGTAAAGGGTTAAGAATCGTTCGCTGTCAGGGTCCATCGTCTCAAACCTCGCCACTGCCGATGCAGTTTCAAGAAATGCCATTGCCATGTCTCTGGTGACGAAGCGTCGCGGCTCCTTGTTTGGTTCATCTTGAGTCTCGTCAGCATTTTCTTCTCTCACTACGGCTGCTCAGTAAGTTCTTCTTTAGATAATTCCTTCCTTCCCTTCTTACACTATTCACTCCTCCACGTCTTTAGCATTAACATCCAACTAAAGTAGTCCTGCAAGCTTTACAATCTTATCTGTAACCTCTTTATTATGATTCATCTTTTCTAATCCTTCGAAGCCTATTATGTGCCGTGGGCATATTTTCTTCCACGCGCTAGATGAACAACTTTTACTAATTTCCGCCCAGGCCTCATTAATCTTAACATGGTGTGGTAAATATAAGATTTCCAAAAGTCTCTTAACGTCAGATTTTTCTCGCTGTCTAAGGCACACAATGCCTGAGCAGATGTGCGTAAATAGCATGCTGTGAAATTCGAAATAACACACTGATCCGTAGGTTGGATGAGTCAAGACGTGTTTGGCTTTAGAAATAAAACTTTCACGATATAATTGAAATCATCTAGATGCGTAGGATGTCTAGGAGCATGATCTAATAGGTGCAAAATCTAGAAAGGAAGAACGCCCTTGTCTTTAAACTATTTTTCAACCTTAGGAATGAAGCAGCATTTAAACCAATCCCCGAAGGAGATACTGTTATCCATCCTTTCTGGTTTGATAGGAAATGCATGGGAAGGGTGGTTTATTGATGCCCTTCAATGCATGACGATTTACAAAATGGTACACAAGCAGTGGTTTCAGTCTGTAATCTCTCGGTGCATTGGCCCCCAAGCAAGAGCGTTGCCCAATCTTGTGATGTCTTGAAAACTGGCATCGTCCTTTCCTGTTTGCCAATGCATATGCGAGGCGGCCTTTCATTCCAATACACAGCAGTTTTCATCAACATTAAGAATATGCTGCGTTGAACAGACGGGTTTACAAATACACAGTTTTTTCCAACACATCACAAAATTTCTCTGCAGCTGCAGTATCCACACTTGCGACTTTACCACATACTTTAACGTTGTGGAAACCAGCGCGATGCTTGAACCTGTTAAATCAGCCGTTCTTTGAACCTTCCCAACCAGCCGTTTCTTGCCACGAACTTGGCTTGGAGTTCGCCGTACTTACTTACTTACTTACTTACTTACTTACTCCATGGTGCAGAGTCCTTCTTGAGAAGCGAACTGGTTTGCAGCTAGTCAAGAAATTCCCCGCATTTCACGGAACCCAAAGGTTCATTACCGCACTAACAAGTGTCCGCCACCTGTCTCTATCCTGGGCCAGCCCAATCCAGTCCATATACCCACATCCTACCTCCTGGAGATCCATCCTAATATTATCCACCCATCTTATTTTAATACGTTCATTAATACTTCTTGCTGTTGCTTGAGTGGCCATTACACTGCTGCTGAATTTGATTCTTCATTCTTATTATTAATAGCTTTTCCATCTTCGATATAGCACCTGAAGGCTGTTTTGTGATCACTGTCGATCTTAAATGCTTAAATTCTTTAACACTTTCTTTTGTACGCGCACTGTCCTTTAAAACAGTTCACTGTTCAAGCAGTGAAACGACATAATACCCGTGCAATAGACGACAAACTTTGCCCTTCTTCCTACTTCTTAACCATTTCATCTTTATTTCCAAACCATTTTTTTTTCGTTTCCTAGCACTGCTACCATATGCACTTTCCTTGGTCACTTTCCCTTCATCATTGCTTACTTACTTACTCCATGGTGCAGAGTCCTTCTTGAGAAGCTAACTGGTTTTCAGTTAGTCAAGAAATTCCCCGCATTTCACGGAACCCGAAGGTTCATTACCGTACTCACAAGCGTCCGCCAACTGTCTCTATCCTGGGCCAGCCCAATTCAGTCCATATACCCACATCCTACCTCCTGGAGATCCATCCTAATATTATCCACCCATCTACAACTAGGCCTCCTCAGTGGTCTCCTTCCCTCCGGTTTCCCCACCAAGACCCTATACACCCCCTTTCCTTACCCATACGCGCCACATGCCCAGCCCATCGCATTCCCTTCATCATTGTAATCAGTAAACAGGAATAAAACAACACTGGCGACGACTGACGCGGACTTAAGGAGAACACTGACGGCACAGCCGAAGGTCTTCGACTCGAAGCAGTAGCAAATTTGGCATTCCTTCCGATAATTCATTACTTATCAGAGCCAACCAAGATGCGCCAACTACCGAACAACTGCCAATGACCGCAGAAGATCGGGCGAATACAATCGTGCGGGCGTGCATGGATGGGAGCATCGTATGGAGCATATGGATCAGTTAATATAAAACATAAATGAATTCCAGTATAAATACAATGAATGTTGTATGTACTTTTTTTTTAAGGGATTTGGCTTATGGAGTTTCGCCGCCTACTATTTTTTTTTTATAGTCGGGTCCTCCGTTTATTTCCTACGGGATGCAAAATACATACCCACGATTTTTTTTAAGTTTGCACCGGCCGGCAAATATTTACATAGAGTCGAATTTACGTATGTCGGGGAGTTGCTGTACATAAGACAATAAATAAATTGTAATCTACTCAAAACAAATTAAATGACAAGTTTATTTTACTTAATTACTTAGCCCGCTTCCTTTATTTTACTGTAGGTTATATTTCAGTATTTACATATCCATGAAGAAGAGAGGTAAACAATGTTTTTGAAGCAAGCATCCCACAAATTAACCTGGTCTCTGTTCAAGAATGTGCATACGGCGACAGACAAACAGGCGATTGTAAGAAGCGTTTCTTGGCATCACTTTGATAAAGCCCTGCACTGAAATGTCCGCCCCATAGCGTTTAGCAACTGTGGATCTTCGGACCGGTAAGCCAAATGTGTTCGCTATCTACAGAACGACAATGACGCTAACGATCAACGGTTACTTCGTTAAGTTTCTAAATAAACCGCAATAATCCTGTACAATCAGCCCATGCCATAAAAACAGTTTAAGACCTTCGAGGAAATAGTTTCGGTCCTAAAAGAACCTCCGAGGAAAGAATAATCCTTACGGCGGAAAAATTTGAGACTCTCACTTCTGCTCTGGAATAGATTCCACAACATTCTTCATGTCATCATGCAGTTTCCATAATGTGTGATACAGGTGTATTATTACGAATTTTGTACAAGGACTCTTTAATCTCCATCCCTAAAAGAACCAGTTAATGCAGAAAGGGTCAAAATTTTTCCTCCGTTCAGGGTCTCTTTTGATGGGGATGAAGTTTACAAATGACGCAATTCATGTCTCCCTCCTGGTTCATGAACAAACTACTACACAGTGTAAAGGTTACAGCGTGGTGTGCGACATAAACTTTCGCAATTATCGATATGCATTTTTTTGTGGAAAAATAATAAAATCTTTATCGATAACATCAGCCGCCACGTAAACATGATTCAGACCTTTTCACACAGCAGTCACGTCAATTTTCGCAAGTCAACGAGAAAGTGTTGTTGCAGTACGATACAGCAGCTTCGCATAGAACAAGAAATTCAGCTATAGCCTTAAATCATTTGTTTACTAATTACGTCATATCCAGGAAATGGGACATTTGTTGGTCAGTGAAGTAGAGTGTTTTGTTGGCTTGTAGCTTTTTGTGTGCAAACACTTAGGGAGTAAAGTTTATGTCCGTCGCTCACAAAATATTGTCCAAGTAAAACTGAGATTTTTACACACACAAAAAAAAAACAAAAACAAAAACAAAGTCCCAGTGCAAGTCGCGCATGACGAGTACTTTGAGACTTCAAGATTACAGAAGCTTTTGCGCAGGGGCGGAGATTACGGTCCAGTAGATGTTTTATTAATGTGTAAACACGGTACCTGAATAAATGTTCTTCGTTTTTTCATAATGGCACGTTTTTAGCCGCACTCGGTAGTTTTGATCCATTAATGTGATTGTCCCATGCTCTGATAGAGTAATCAACACTAATACACATTTTAATAAAAATGTCAGACGTTAGAGTATGGATTAAAGAGAGGTAGGGCGCTGTGTATCACAACGGGGTGTCACACAAAGATTTTACCTGCCAGTATCGATTATGTTCATCATTTTGAAACACAATGGTTGCTCGAAGTACCACCTGCTTTAAACTTCAAAATAGTAGCAAATATATTGTCCACAGGGTGCCTTCCTTTACTCCGTATGATTCTTACAATGAACTGTACGTTTCCAAACAACATTTTGATGGAGGGAATTTTTATGCGAGATATTAAAGTCGCAGCGGGGTTTATGAACGGTCAAATCCTCTGAAATGTAACAAGGTGTTTATGTGTATTAGCAAATTGTCACAAAAATTTAGGAGGGAATTGCTGCCCCCATTTTCAGGGACTGTGCAGCACAAAAAGTAAGACAACTGCACAGAGAAAGATTACGCAGCCAGCAAGTTGCAGCAAAAATCTCTAAACATATAACAAATGATATGGCTTCACATTCCAGAATACTTGGGTCTTCGAAATGACATTTTTTTTCTCCCTGAAGTGGGATCTTATTTCATATATTGTTGAGATTAACGTCCGGTTTCAAAGGGTTAACTTTTTTCATACTTCTTGTTCCTCCAGAATTGGTGTGGCAATCTTAATTAAAACTCGTCACGGAGAGATTAGGTTTAATCATTCTCGACACATAAATAATTGCACTATTAGGAAGAAGGATGCAAAATTTAATCATACGTAGAAATCGAATTATAGGATACAGTTAAGTGACGAGCAGGTCCGGTTAAAAGCCAATGAAATAGTGTTTACATGCGAGAGTATTCAGCTGCACGAAGACCAATGTGCGGGGCACCCCAAAATGGCTATTATATATCAGACGTCGTGACAATAATATTTTTCTTAATTCTAATATCGATCTATCTATTTATCTGCCTGCCTGCCTGCGTGCCTGCCTGCATTCCTGCGTGCGTGCCTGCCTGCTTGCGTGCCTGCCTGCACTAACAATTTAGGAACACGCGTAGGTTGAGCCTGTGTATTTATTTTGCACTGGGTCCAGAAATGTTTTAACTCGGCTCTGATGAAGAATTGGTCCTAAAAGTCCGCTTCAGAATAAATCTGAGTTCCCTCTCCTTGTTCAGCACATTCCCTTTATGTTGGACCATCTACAGCAACGGTGTTATTGAATAATATTACATCTCGATCTTTTGTTATTTTGAGAACTGGGTAGCCTTCTAGGATACGAATGTGCAGCATCCTACAGACGGATAACTAAATATTTTGCTTTGATGCTCGTACCTCATACCACGTCCACGTATAACGACTATTGCCATTATGCCTCTCTGTTATGTAACATATCCCGCTAGCATCGTGTTCAGAAAAGGGAGAAGATTTAACGCGAATAGAATCCTGTAGTCCCATTCAGTTTCGAAATATAATATAATAACAAAACTAAGATTCGTTCCATGTTCCATCTTGCTTTTCAACGAAACAAGATTCATCATGAACGTCAGATCTGATATGCGGAGGGCCCAAATTGCGTACCTCAGATTCTTATATTATTAACCTTTTGACGCCTAATGTCAACTATAGTGGTCGTACCGCACCGCTAACCTCTAAAGTTGCATTTTATATATTTATTCAACAAATATAGGTACTGAATATTTCAAACATGATATATACTCTCCGTTTTTTATCTTCAAAATGCAGTTTGTTTCATAATTCTAACGTATTTGGTTCCTGTATTATTCACATTTTATATACAGGATGTGCTAAAATAAAAAAAATAATTCCGGCGCCAAAAGGTTAATGTTGATACAGGTCAAGCGTGGGACAGTTAAGTGGAAGTGTCCGGGGAAGTCTCTTCAACTTCTTGATGTATTTTTACTTTTACGGTCGCCAAGCAATATCCAGCAATATAAACTTGATAAATATTCATTGCCTCTGTTTTCTTTATAAATAAACTACCTTAATATAAAACGCAGTCGGTTCCGTTAAAATCACCCACTAATAGACAAAATAGCCTCTGAATTTTAAACATCAGAAAGCAGAAATTCATCTACGTGGTTTTTTAAATTCAATTACCGAATTTCACAAGGTACACACCATTTAAATTACGGACACTATCCTTTTAATTCTGCATACGGAGACAATACCACTTTACTGCGTAGAATTTTTATTTAACGATGTCGTTTACAGCGTACGGTGTTAGTGCGAGTGAATTTATGGCAATAATTATCCAACATGATGCAACACTGTACAGTTTATTTATATCTGTACATTACTCTACATGTTTCGAGTGGTATCTCCACCAATCATCAGCAGCTCATATCACTGTATCTACAGTATGTGGCATTAATGAGACCGTTACTGCTACCTGTCGTGAAAGTGACTAGATTAGAACATGTAGAGTAGTTTACAGATATAAATAAACTGTATATTATTGCATCTTTTTGGATAATTATTGCCACACGAAACATGTGGAGCAGTTTACAGATATAAATAAACTGTATATTGTTTCATCTTTTTGGATAATTATTGCCACATATTACACGATGTACGGACCATTGAATATAAAATACGATTGAATTATAAATTATAAAGGATGCAGAAGGAATAGGTCGTGACCCAACTCGAGGTAGTATAACGGAATATGCGTGGAGTACGCGAGGAAAAGCATGATGAAATTGGGTCTGAATAATTCTGGCACAAATATCCCATTGAGCATTTGAAATATACAGGTTGTTTCAGAAGTAATCTGCCACTGTTCTCAGAAACGTTCGTTAGTGTAATTTACATCGATGACCACCGATACCTATATCCGAGGCTGAACTGTCACGGAGAAAATTACGCGAAAATAAAGTGTCCTTACTGTTATTCGTACTGTACCTGCTTAACATGATCCGTCATTTTGTGCACTGAGCAGATCTGTCTCCGAAGCGATAACTACAGCAAGCCACGCAGAGGCGAGTGTACTATGTAAAGTGAAAACTTAAGGAGTTTTTCTTACTTCAGTGTTTTTATGCAACTCTAATGTAGAAAAGATGTTAAGCATTACAGGAACTACAAAATTCTCCTCGTTTTAATAAGTATTAGGCAATTAATATAAAACAGTTCTCATTTTTTACAACTTATCTCTGCATTATGTCTGTATCTGTGCAACTTCAGATATAGGTGTTCTTGATTAAACCTAAAAAAAGTTTTCCCGAAGTATGGATATTCTTCCAGGAACATTCTGTATATATGGAGAAAGAAAAAGCCGTCCATCACAAACAAATGCTGACAATTTTATTGAGGGTCAAAAGTACGGTGCGGATGCACCCCTTGTACCTACATGCACATTCACCTCCAAAATACAACAGCGTAAATACACGGAAATATATTCAACCGCGTCAACATAACTAAAGGAATTCATATGAGACTATATGTGTTTCCGTTCATAATTTAAAGTTACTTAAGATATTATTCAATATCTTAAATAAAATTTGGTAAAGCACGTTCTCAACTGCCTTAAATGGAGGATAAACACCATCAGTACACAGAGCTCAAAGGAGTATCATTTTCAAACAACTACTTCATGTTACATTTCAGTATCAAGGCTGAGTGCAATCAACAGTGTTTTAAACCTTACATATACATTTTGTAAACAAGACAGACTCTGCATGCAAAACGTAACTTCGAGGCGCGTTCGTGCAACCATTGTTGCAGCAGAAAAGCAATTATTATTACATATTCCAAGAGTGTGTGTGTCTGTGTGTGTGTGTGTGGTGTGTGTGTGTGTGTGTGTGGTGTGTGTGGGGTGTGTGTGTGTGTGTGGGGTGTGTGT
>Ga0123352_10007912_pt1 | contig 16487 bp, 9 predicted proteins | sample TergutLab28metaG_FD_89700 | JGI IMG/M metagenome (GOLD analysis project Ga0123352, IMG submission 89700) | Labiotermes labralis P1 segment gut microbial communities from Petit-Saut dam, French Guiana - Lab288 P1 | ecosystem: Host-associated > Arthropoda: Insects > Digestive system > Gut ... | reverse complement strand
GTAGATATCTGATAGGGGTAGCATCTTCTCCGGCGAGCTCCAAATGGCCATAGCAGTCAGCGAGATGTATGAGTAGGGCGGTTTCTGGTCCCCGTAAGACTCGCGACTCGGCCGGGGCATCGCGACACTCACTTGAACATGACCATTATCGCGCTGCTTTGACGGTAGTCACAGCTTCGTTTTTAAATCTTCGTGCACTCCTTTAAATAACCTACACATTGTTATGTGTAAGATTAGACGCCATCAGGTCTACAAATCAATTGTCAATTCTAAGTTTCTGTTGCATTTTTCCGATTTCAATATCACTTAAATCACAAACTTAGGCGTTAATGCAAAACACTGCTGGTACTCTGGTTTAGTTTAGGTTCGCAGCCGGTGAAGACGTAGGAGTAAAATTAAATTATGTTATTCCGCAAGAGATATTTACACTCAAACAAAATTGATTTACTCTTGATGAATTAAGGTAATTTAAATCGGTCTAACTTCTGAATGCTTAATTAAAGTATTGTTTATATTTTTCAATCTCTTGTATTGTTTCAATCATGACATTATCATTAGTGATTAGATCATAAATCCAAAAATTAAACTAGCTATTTCTTTAGTTTGATGCATTTTCTGAATCCCGCGACGCTAAATTTTATTGACGTGAGCTTCTATTGCAGTTAGCGAAAATCAGTGCTACAAAAGTCCAGTTTTCATGTAAGAAACTTCAATCCGTCACACAATTCTAACCATATCTTCGAAATATCTGACTTATTCAACACGTCACAACGTTTGTAAAATTCGGGGTGACAGCAGTAAGTCAATCTTTATGCCTCTGCATACTGAAGTACATTTATTCTGCGAGCGATAACCTACTGCTTATATCGCCACTAAAATATTAATTTCAAAGAGCACGTTGTCTCGCCGGTCTACAGCTAGTACGTTTTTATGTACAGTCTAGTGAAGGAAAAACTTTCATATTTTAAAAGTTCACACTAAAAAAAAAACTGCTACCCACGCTTCGGCAACATGTTTCATCACACAACCCTTATTTATGACCAATTCACCAGTACAATGTTTGAATTTCAAAATATTTGTCTGTGTCTACGCGCCAGTCACTGCCTCCTTGAAGCACTCACTGTGTGCACACACTTACTTGGTTGGTTGACTCACTCACTGGCCTAGCACTTACTTCATTGTCTAGTAGTAAGAAGGCCTGTGAGGATAGCGTAGAGGGAAGAGCCAACGAACAATGGACTCCTCCTTAACCTGTGATTGGTGTCTGACTGGGTCGGCGCGCGACGGCGGGCGGGACGGTGCATTTGACTCTTCTGTAGGAGGAGCTTTCCACCATTTTCTTTTCTGAAATGCCTGCTCACAGTTTGTTTATATTTTGTATAATTTTAAAGACTATGACTCCAGTTTCAAGACACTTTCATTAGCATATGATACATTTGCTGTGCCATCTTAATACAAAAATTGTAACACCTGTCTTATGACATTTTAATCTGTTCTACTCCTGTTTTCTTTAGGCCCCATTCCAGTTTTGTCTTCACCTAATTGTTTTCAAACACTTATTTTCAAAACAAAGCATAGTACATCTTGCTAAGCGACTTTGGACATTAAGAAATTCTTAAACTGTTCCGGCTGTGTGTACGGTTTCGTTAGTAAGAAAATTATCTGAGACTTAGGCTACTTGGGAAAGACTTTCTTGAAGAGTTTTCTACCAATTGCTCTATATTTTACTTGGCTCACATATTCTTGAAGAGGGGGTTGAAAATAATATTCTCCCAGCACCAATGTAACTAAAAAAACTTTTTTTCAAAACATTTATGTCTGAGAACTGCAAATAACACTCCTTCTAATCCTAAAGTCTGCAGTATGAATTGAATGACAATAGTTTGTCTTTAAAGAATGCTGTATTCTAAAGAATTTGTAATAGGCATAAAAATTAATTAGGCTTAAGTGTTATTTCACGTGGGTTCGAAACTTGATATTGCGCCTCAAAAGAAGAAGAAAGTAGCTCTAGGCTTCGGATTCTCCAGTTGGCGGAAAATTATGTAATTAGGAGTTTCGGTATTTTGATACGTACATTCAACGACGAAAAAGTCCATAAATGTAATTAGTATGGCTGTGATATATTGTCACCAGAATCTTATAGAATAATAAGAATTGTAAGGTTCGATGTATGAAACCTGTGATGGTAAGTCGAAATCGAAACCTGATGTGGACACCCCTGTGGACAGGTCTGTCACTACTGAAATACACTAATTTACCCACTACTTTCCCATCAGAAGATATTTTCGTATTCAAGCTTCAGGTTTGTTCTCTGATTGATGAAAGCCACTTAAACTAACCAAGGAGCAATAGACTTAAATACGTGAAATGAAATTCAATTTCTACTCAGTAAGCTTAAGATAAGTACGATATCACTGGGGGGAATATCTTGAAATAGGCAGTCATATCAGAAAATTTCTTACCTTCACGTATAGGATGTGATTAACCTCCAACACTGTTTCATATTACCTGCATATCCTATTCTTATAATAAAACCAACCAGATGCACTAATTTCTCAAATTTATTTTTGGAATAAAACTCTACATGTTTCGGACAGTTCCTCTGTCTATCATCAGGAGTTTTTCACTATACAGGACCGAACGTCCTGATCCTGCTCGCAAGCTGTCAGCAAACCTGTATGATATATACCATTGCTGTGTGTACAGTGAAAAAACCCTGATGATGGACAGAGGAACTGTCCGAAACATGTCGAGTTTTATTCCAAAAATTAATTTGAGAAATTAGTGAATCTAGTTGGTTTTATTATAAGAATTTGTCACGATGCACGGTCAGCTGAACGTCAAATTGCATATCCTAATTGGATTTTATTAACGCAGCGTCATGTAACGCTATTTCGAAGTCACTTAACGCACTCCCCCCCCCCACCCCCCACAAAAAAAGACTTCTTTCGGCAGTAAGCATTTGGCTTTCACCGGTCTGACGGAATTTTTTTCTGGCTTATTAAGGAAATATTTTTTTTAGTCAGGGGCCATTTTTTTTTCGATTTTTGGTGCCGGGTATCCCAATGTCCTTTTAGGTTTTAATTTCGCGTACCCTACTGCTACTTTCAGTTTTTAGTAGGCCTAGGCCACTGTTTCAACTCTGCACTGATCTGTGTGACTAATTCTATCTACATGCTTCAGAAGAAAAAAAAGTTGACGAAATCGCTTTATTCCATCATCTAGCTGGCGTATTTGGACACGACATTTATGGTTACTTGCTTTTTACTGCAATTTTTGTCGTCACCCTCCTCAGCCTCTACCCTAAACTTTCTGAACCTACAGGGAAGAAGGAGAGCCTGTCCGCGGATTTGTACGTCCCGCGTAATTTTACTTCTTTCCGCATTTTTTCACCAGATAGTTATCTGCAACTAACTAACTAACTGACTGACTGACTGGCTGGCTGGCTGGCTGACTGACTGACTGACTTGCTGACTTGCTGACTGGCTGACTTGCTGACTGGCTGACTGACTGGCTGGCTGGCTGGCTGACTGACTGACTGACTTGCTGACTGGCTGGCAGACTGACTGACTTACTTGCTGATTGGCTGACTGATTGGCTGACTGGCCGACTGACTGACTGACTTACTGGCTGACTGACTGACTGACTGACTTACTGGCAGTCTGACTGGCTTACTGACTGGCTGACTGGCTGAATGGCCGGCTGACTGACTGGCTGGATGGCTGGCTGGCTGGCTGGCTGAATGACTGAATGGCTGGCTGGCTGACTGACTGTCTGTCTGGCTGACTGACTGACTGACTGGCTGACTGGCTGGCTGACTGACTGACTGACTGACTGACTGGCTGACTGGCTGGCTAACTGACTGGCTGGCTGGTTGGCTGGCTGACTAACTGAGTGACTGGCTGGCTGGCTGACTGACTGATTGGCTGGCTGGTTGGCTGGCTGACTGACTGGCTGACTGACTGACTGGCTGATGCCAACCTGACTGACTAACTAACTAACTAACTAACTAACTAACTAAATTAAGTCCATCGAACAGCGTCCGTATTGAGAAGCTAAGAATTTCCCAGCAATTCGACAGACAGCCTGCACGTTATGTAACCAGCAAGTTCATAGCAGCCCATCACACGGCTCTGAGCTGAGCTATATCAGTGCAGTCCGCATGCTACCAAGACAGCCATTTTAACTTCGTATTGCTCGTTCCATTCAGTATCGATAACTAATTGACTACAATAAGGCAACAAGATGCACAAACTATTTTCTTAGATATTTATATTTTTATGTCACACTGAAAATTCCTACACAGTTCTGTCCGCCAAGGACCGCCATCGGGGATACAACCAAAGCAAAAGCGCAAATCAAAAATTATCCTTCTTTGTACACAGTTGTGGTGTTGATAAAGAGAAAAAGAGTTAAAACGTAGATATTCTTTGTAGGGTATTTGCATACATAAGCTGGATCTTGATGTACAGTATTCTGGAAGCAGCCTACATACCTAACGGAGAAATAAATTACATTTAAGAATTAAAAAACTGTACGCCTAATGCAAGGCATACTTCCTTTATATTAAATATGAAAATATATATATTTCATAATATATGTAATATTATATATACACAATATATAATGCCTTAAATATATTATATTTTTTTACGTGTTGTTGACCGTGCACCTCGATATATCTGTGTAATAAAAACCAACTTGAGGTATTATTTATTCTCAGTTTATTTCGTCAGTTAACCTCTACATGTCTCGGGCATATTTGTAGCCCATCATCAGGAGGTATACTGTGTATACACAACAATTAGTACGTGTTGTGCTTTTTGGTTGACTGTCTGCTGGCCGGGTTGGGATGTAACTGTATTTTATAGTGTGTGTATATATATATATATATAGAGAGAGAGAGAGAGAGAGAGTGTACAATTTTTTTCTAATTATTTTTGTTATTGATACCTGATAAAAGCCCTTGGTGGCCGAAACATGTTGTGTGTTTGAAATTCAAATAATTATTAACTGTGTTGCGATTGACGGTATATATATATATATCGATATTAACAACTTCTTGCATCTAACAATCGCAGATGAACATTTATTTTTAGTGACCTTGCATCACAAGATTTTCGCTTGAAACTCCGTGTGGTTGCACGTAACTATAGAAGAAGGACTAAACACAGGTGTAGAAACATTATCATTTAAATAACAGATGGAAAACTTTGTACAGTACTGGCAATTTGTAACAAAATGCACAGCTCCATGAATGGCCCACCGGTCCAATCATGGAGCCCAGTGGTGTTCCATCGATATCAACTCCGCCAATTTTCATTTTCGAAGCTTCAAATGTTCCATGAGAACTGGAAAATGAGAAAACTGGTACAGTAAATTATATAGTTTTACCTTGTATATAGAAAAAGACAATCCTTCCTTCTGTAATTACATATAAGTGTTGAGGCATATGCCCAAATTAAAAAAGAAGTAGAAAATTTTTGTAGCCAAATTTCTCACTGGCCTTTTCACGTACCAAACTCAAAAACCCGAAAAAGATGACACGTCAGGAATTGCTACTCCCGCAACCCTGAACGCGCCACTGCTATCAACCGGATTTGAAATACCGAGGTGGTCCTTACATCGCTACGGTGCAACGATGGCAACCTTACTATATACATGCCCCCGGCGGTATTCGAAAAAGCAATCCCAGCAAGCGAACGACCGCAGACCTACGCTTTAGACGGTGCGGCCACCAGGAATCGGGGACGGTTTATTTATTACCATCTTTATAAGTGTTAAAACGAGATGCCTACAATAATGTCACATTGATAAAGTTCTTTCTGAACTTAGTTAGACACAGTCAGTGAGACTTACGTGGAGGTGGAGGAAATGCCTACGGTCCTAGGCCACTAGGTACAGGAGAGATTTTAGTAAAACCGTCTGCCTGTTTCACCCCGAGGAAGGTAAGATGCTGACAGATGATTTGGACGCATCACTAAAGAAAAAAGATTTGTTCTGGAGGGGAAACGAAACCCAGATTCTTTCGCTTGTCTGGCTCCTAATTTAGCAAGTATGATCATATACTGCTTAAGCTTCTCCTAAATTGTGGATAAACAGGTGTATAAGGTGAGACAAACGACCAGTACAAACGAGAAAATATCTAGGCAATTGCAAAATAAAAATATACTTCATTATACACGCAGGTTAAGAAGGTTAGACCTTGTTAGAGTGATAGGTTTTCTACCAGTTCTGCCGACAAGATCTTCCTTAGTTTTCTGCGAATACACCAACCAAAATAGCTCCGCCTTGCATACAGCCTCCTATTTAAAGGGTACTAGGAAATGTTTTCAGTCGGTAAAACGGCCACGGCTTGAAGCTGACCACTAAATTGTACCTACAGCCGAGGTTAAAAGGAGTTGAGCTACACCTCACATCCCCATGAAACTCTATGGCATGTGAAACTTAAATACTTTCCCCTTTTCCTCTACCCTCCGCAAACGGAATCTGCCATGCACATGCTGGCTCCTGTAATGTTCATTTGATGAAGTCTCCTCACACGAGCGACGGTTTCCAGCAAGCAAGTTACTATAATGACGGCTGCATTGTGTAGCACAACACATGTCACAAAGTAATTATTTTGATTTGCTTCTGTACTGTAACGGCAGGTGGGTTCCTAATACAGTCAGTGCACGCCTGTCAAAACCAGAAAAAAATGCATTTCCGGCAGCAAGAATCATTGATCAAAACTTGATGAACGGTGTCACTAAGTCCAGAAGCACTGGAAAACTTGGTCACCACAACATGCACAGTAATTTGGCAAGGTAAAATGAAAGTCTTCTGACCGCATATGGGCGTTAAATTTTCGAAACCCAACAGTCTAATAATTACTATCATTGATAGACCTATATACCGTGAACCCGCATAATCTAAAAGTTAACTAATACGTTAAGATCAGAGAATCCACATGGCAGGAGTCTGTAATTTATTGAACACTTTCATTCCAAACACAGTAATTTACTGTACATTACCACTATTAGTTATGCAGAATTACGTTAAATTAGCCTATCTGTTTCTCAAAGCTCCAGGTGCAATCCGTTAGGTTTACTTGTGTCCCCCAGGATCTCTTCGTCTGTCTGGTCTGTATTATACTGTATATGTCTCCGCCAGTGCGTGTGTCTTCATTCTGAGGGTCTATATTCAGAACATTTTATTAAAGCTCCATGCCTACTCTCATTCCATGTACCTTCACCATAACGGTCTAGAGCAGTGTTTCTCAACCACCAGGCCGCGGCCCGATACCGGGCTCTGGCATCAATTATACCGGGCCGCGAGAGATTCTCCTGGAATTGATAACTGATTTAAATGTAATTTTATATTTGTCAACATGACACAACATACACATAATTGTAAGAATATTCTTTATGATGATGCCATAATTAATTATTAATACTTATGTCAGTTTAATGTACGAACTTAAAAAATTTGGAAAGCTACTGACGAGTAAATCTGTTGCGAACGGGCCCTCGTCTTGTGAAAAAGAGAATTTACCGGGCCGCGGTCTCACAAAGGTTGAGAACACTGGTCTAGAGACTTAGGCCTTTTACCTGTCTGCTGCAGACGAAAATTTGTGTACTTTCCTTTCGCTTGACTTGCCGCTATTTGAAACACCGAATTTCGCTCTGACACCAGCACTTCGCTACATTTAGTCTAGTAACAACTTTACATGTGAGCTGCGTGAGTTCAGTCGGAATAGCGACTAGCCTCCGAAGTAAAAGGTCCGGAGCTCGAATCTCGGCTGTGGGGTCCAGATCGGTACTGGGGCTCAACCAGCCTCGTCTTCAACTGGTACCTTTCCGTTGCAAAAGCGGCCGGGGAGTGAATTTGACCACTTACTGCCATCTAGCGGAGCGGTTAAAATGGGTGTAGCTATAAATCAACTGAACACTCATGTATGTGTTCGTGACTTGTGTAGGGACAACTTCACCTCTCTTTAAGTGAATTACCCAGTAAATGTTTTACGAACTTGGCGCTGATTTCAGTATTTCTCTGTCAATTTCCCAATAACATGTAGGGTTCGCTACCCCAGTTTGTGACTTGTTTTTAGATATTAGTCAATTATTCTAATGTTTTATAAGGACGTGTTATTTTTAGGTCAGCACATTCTGGCACGGCACGCTGTGGACTTTGTACGAAACTAGACAGCCATCTTTTTGCGGAATATATTAGGGATAGAAGAAGTGAAGGAGAGGAAGCAAAAGAAAATATTTTCTACTACTAAGATTTAAGCAGCAATTTCCCCATAAGCGTTGTTACCTACCTAGCAAATTGAACTGCGTCACATCGCAGACGCCTTTGTTCTGAACGGGTCTATTTACTGCTCCAACAAAATCAAATCGCAGTCCACAATTTGTGTGATGTATGTAGCTGAACCCGATTATAACGCCATCAGTTTATAAATCACTTTGCCTATAACGTCAGATATCCTGTGGTTCCAATTAATTCCTCAATGTTAAATATAACATTACACTCCTCAATTAGAACAACACTAGTTTTAAGGACACAAATTATTCAGCCCCTTTCATAACGTTACGTGTATAACCGAATTCGACTTCATTTCTCTTACTGCAGCTATTCGTTTTATTCCCGCAAGTTAACTTGTGTTTGTCTCTTAATCTAAGTTTAATAATCATTGAAATACTGAAGTAAAGTTAAGTAGCTGTTGTGTAACTGAATAATAAAAAACCAACTAGATGCCACTTATTATTTTATTGTACTTCTTATAGGCTCAACATATTTCGGGCATTACTAGGCCCATCATCAGGAGCTGGCGACCATGATGTTGATTACCATATTGGTCGTTTCGTTCTTGGTTTGCTGTAGGTTGGAGGTTAGGTGCAGTTAGACTGGAGTAGTGTCCGGGCTGCTGGTTGCAGCCTGCAGCCCGGACACTATATATATATGAAATTGGCAGTAAGGAACAGACTAAAATAAAATGTAAAACATTTCGAAAATATACATATATAAGGGATGCAATATACAAAAAAACCCTACACACAAAAATTGATTACTTTAGGTGTGCTTAAGAGGATGAAAGTGTCCTGGGAAATATAAAATTCTGAAACTAAAAGAAAGTGCCGAAAGAAATTTAAGCCAAATTCTACTTAAAATTATTTTTCATAACACGGTGTGTTGTAGACGCAAAAGAATGGTTTATCAACTGTAGCTCCCTTTTTCCGGTTTTTTTACTGAAACTTATGTAAGCTATCACGAAGTTACCAATTTTTACAAGTTCTAAAGCACATCCAGGTTTAGGCCAGTTCATTTACGAGGACGATATTCTTATCGTCTGTGATAACAGCTTATCCAACATAAATAATATTTCTAAACAACTTAAGAACATTAGTCCATAACTGACTTTTACACTAGAACAGACCAAGACAACAAAATCCATTTCCTAGACATCACAATAATTAGGAATTCAAACTCTTTTTAGATGGAGGTACAGAGGAAAAAAATAAGTGCTACCGTTAAGATTACATCGGCAGGTACTGTACTTGCCAGCTACCGGAACATAAACTTTCTGCTATAAGATACCTCCAAAACAGATTCTGGCTCTACCAAATGAAAAATAGAGAAAATAAAATAAATTAAATTCCAAGAAACCTTAAGCAATAATTTTTACTTCGCTAAGATTACTAATAATCAAATCAAGAAGAATGAGATGGGCGGGGCATGTAGCACATATGGGGAAAGGAGAAGTGTTACAGGTTTGTGGTGGGGAACCACCTGGAAAACCCAGGCGTAGATGGGAGGATAATATTAAGATGGATTTTTAAGAAGTTGTATGGGGGGGGGGGCATGGACTGAATTGATCTGGCTCAGGATAGGGACAGGTGGCGGGCACTGGTGAACGCGGTAATGAAGTTTGGATTTCGAAAAATAAATTCGGGGAATTTCTTGACTGGCTGAGAACCGGTTAGCTTCTGAAGAAGGACTCTGTTCCATGGACTGAGTAAGTAAGATCACTAATACATAACCTGAACTGAAGTTATCCAAAATCAAACAGGAAAAAGAAGCAGTAGAGTATGTAAAGTTTGCAGGTACTGGCAAACGTACTGATGAAATTTGGCCACTAAGCTACAAATTCCGATCCGTCACATAAATCGAATTTCATTGGACCTGTGACAGACAAAATGCGTTTAGAAAATGTAAAGCAAAATTACCGCCATAAGTGGGTTCCTGTCGCCACGGCATGGGGCTTCCTGAGGTTGCGGATGTAGGAACGGCTTCCACTATGGAAGGTAGCTGCGAATGTAATGAATAATCAGTCGTGGACAGCCGACAAGGGGTGGTCCACCTGCTTGGGGGTTTGCGATGTGCTAACAACTCCTTGCCATAAAAACTGGCCTTGTTACGAGACAGATAACACGTGCCTCGGACGTGGGTTGAACTTCTGGCACGACCTAAATAATGAAAATGTATATGAGATCCGTTACGTGGAATGTAAGGAGCCTGTATAGGTCAGATTCAATTACAACAGCAGCCATTGGATTAGCAAGGTATAAATTAAATTTAGGGGGTGTACATGAGGTTAAGTTGAAAAAAGGGGCACTATAATAGGAGAGGATCATAATTTTTTCAACGGAAAGGAAACGAAAATCATCAATTGGGAACAGGATTTTTTTTACACCACAGAAAAGTATCAGCAGTTAAGGGAGTAGACTTTGTTAGTGATAAGGCGCCATATGTAGTTCTGAGAGGTGGCTGGTTTAATATAATTGTTTGCAATGTGCATGCACCAAGTGAAGAGAAAAGTAATAATTCCTAAGATGTTTTATGAGGAATTAGAGCAGGAGATTTTAATGCAAAAGTGGAGAGAGAGAATATTTTCAAACCGACAACTGGGAATGAGAATCTACATCAGGATACTAGTGATAATGGTGTTAGAATAGTAAACCTTGCCACATCAATAAACCTAGTTGTCAAGATCACGATGCTTCTGCGCCGAAACTTTCGTAAGTACACCCGGACCTCCCCTGATGGGAAGACTCACAACCAGATCGATCACATATTGATAGATAGGAGGTGGCATTCGAGTATATAGATGTACGAAGTTTCAGGGGAGTTGACTGTGATACTGATCACTGTCTGGTGGTTGCAAAATTTATGGAAAGATTAGCAGTAAGTATACAAACATCGCATAAGTTTGATGTAGAACGGTTTAATTTCGGAAAGCTAACAGACCTGGAGGTTTAGAAGCAGTAGCAGATTAAGATCTAAAAGAGGTTTTAAGCTTTGGAGAAATTAAATGATAAAGAGAAAATAAATAGTGCTTGGGAAAACATTAAAGATAATACCAAAACCTCAGCTAACGGGTGTCTAGGTCTGTACGAATTGAGGCAGTACAAAACATGTTTCGTTGAAGAATTTTCACGATTTTTAGAAGAAATGAAGCAGGCTCTATTACAGTGGTTACAAGATCCATCCCACAGCAAAGAAGATATTGAAACAACGTAGGTAGGACGTCAAGCTAGGAGAAAATTCAGGAACAAAAAGAAGGAATACCTAAAAGCTAAAATTGATTAACTTGAAACTAACAGTAGGAAAAAAAAATCAGGTACTTGTATAGAGGCATCGATGAATTTAAGAAGGGTTACCAGCCTAGAACTAATATAGTAAGGGATGAGGAGAGTGATTTGGTTACAGACTCCCACCGTATTTTGGCTAGGTGAAGGAATCATTTCTCGCAGCTATTGAATGTTCATAGGGTCAATGATGTTCAGCAGACAGAAATACATATAACAGAGTTACTAGTGCACGAGCCGAGTGTCTTTGAAGTTGAAAGGACTATTAAGAAGCTAAAAAGACAAAAATCACCAGTTATTGAACAAATGCCAGCAGAATTTATTAAAGCAGGAATTGAAACAATTCGCTCTGAGATCCACACACTTATTAATTCTGCTTAGAATAAAGAGGATTTGCCTGAGGAATGGAAGAAGTCGATCATTGTACTTAGTTATAAGAAGGGTGATATAACAGATTGTAGTAATTATAGGGCATACCACTTTTGCCAACTTTGTACAAAATTTTATCCAACATCCTGCCGTCAAGGTTAACCCCATATGCAGAGGAATTTATGGGGATCATCAAGGTGGATTGCGACCCAACAGGTCAAATGTTTATCTTGACTTCTGCATTCGTCAAATACTTGAGGAAAAAATGGGAATAAAATGAAGCAGTGCATCAGGTATTTGCAGATTTTAAGAAAGCCTAAAATTCAAATAGGGCGGAGGTCTAGTACAATACTGACATTGAGTGCGGTATCCACATCAAAACTGGTAAAGCCAGTAAGAATGTGACGGAATCAAACCTGTAGAAGAGTTCGGGTAGGCAAGAATCTGTCTGGCATGTTCCCTATTAGGAATGGTCTGAAACAAGGAGAAGCTCTATCGCCATTGCTTTTCAACTTCGCTTTAGATTATGCCATTAGGAGGGTTCGTGTAAAGCAAGAAGGCTTGAAATTAAATGGTGCATATCAGATTTTTGGTTGTGTTGATGATGTTAATATATTGGACCGAAACATACTGAATACAAACGAATACACAGACGCTTTAAGATTTGATAATAAGGAGACTGGGTTATAAGTAAATGCTGATAAATCTAAGTACATGATCATGTCTCGAGTTCAGAATGCAAGACGAAGTCACAATATGAAGATTGATAATAGGTCCTTTGAAAGGGTGGAAGAGTTCATATATTTGGGAATAACCTTAACACATCAAAATTCTATGCAGGATGAAATTCCGAGCAGATTGATATCAAGGAATCTTTGCTATCATTCGGTGCAGAATCTTTTGTATCCCGGCTTGTTACCAAAATATATGAAGATTAAGATATACAGAACTCTAAACTTGATGTCTGTATGACCTACATCACTGGTATAATAATATAAACAACCAACTAGATGCAACAATAACAAATTATTAATATATTGTTATTGTTGCATCTAGTTGGTTGTTCATGTTATTATACAGAATTATAATTTGGGCTGCTGTTTTGTATGGATGTGAAGGGGTGCAAACAGAGTTTTAGTGGGGAAGGCTGAACGAAAGAGACCACTTGGAAGACCCAGGGCAAGATGGGAGGATAATATTAAGATGTGTCATCAGGAAGTGGGATTGGGAGGCTTGGACGGGATTGATCTGACTCAGGATAGGGACAGGTGGTCGGCTGTTGTGAAAGGTGTAATGAACCTTTGTGTTCTACAAAATGCGAGGAATCTCTCAACTAGCTGAGAACCAGTTAGCTTCTCAAGAAGAACTCTGCTTCATGGAATAAGTAAGTAAGTAAGTACATAAATAAGTAAACACAGAATTGTTCTACTGTAAGTTCCATGGCCTAGCAATTCTTCGTTTAACAAAGGAGATGTGTACTCCAGAACTATCTAAGTATTTCTTCCAATGGCTGAGTCGTAAACCCATAAAACACCCTAATAACTAGAACTTATGGTAAGAACTGAAGATGTCTGTCAGTGCTAAGAACTCTCCCAGTACGAAGGTACAGGAGACATGGTGTTGGGATTTTTTCAGTAAAAAGGGAAATTTAGAAAAGAATAAACTCGGAAACCGCACATAACCTCTAAACAAATGGAGGTACAAATTCAGGATATAATTTTATGTTCTTCTACGAAACCCTGTTTTTCTGATTTTTACTTCCACCCAGAGGGATAGTAAAAACCTTTTGGTGTTTCTTCAGTACAGTTAAACCTTAGACAGTAAGACCAAACCATTTTTGCAGTTACCTCAACGAGGATATACATGAAGTTCTTTAACTTTTAGTTTCCCCTCCCCCTGATATTGTTGTGTAAGACGGACAATAAATAACAGAATGAGATGGGCTGGGCATGTGGCGCGTATGGGTGAGGAGAGGGGGGCGTATAGGGTCTTGGTGGGGAAACCGGAGGGAAAGAGACCACTGGGGAAACCTAGGCGTAGATGGGTGGATAATATTAGGATGGATTTCCAGGAAAGGGGATGTGGATATATGGACTGGATTGGGCTGGCCTAGGATAGGGACAGTTGGCGGACGCTTGTGAGTGCGGTAATGAACCTTCCGGTTCCGTGAAATGCGGGGAATTTCTCGACTAGCTGCAAACCAGTTAGCATCTCAAGAAGGACTCTGTACCATGGAGTAAGTAAGTAAGTGAGAGTTCAAAGTATCAAACCAAACATATTATAATTACACTGGCTTAATAAATGACCTCATATTTAAAAGTCGCATGTACTCCTGGTTAATATGAATTAGTGTCAGGTGCGGCAAATTGATGTGCCTGCATTGTGTGGGCAAGTAGGTTAGCTCGGGTGAATAGAAAACGAACGAATATTATAATAGAATTTTGGCAAATTGGTTAATATTGATAACTCTTCTTTACATTATGACGACGAAAACTGGAGATTATTGTTAAATCTGTGTTAAGGAAATTGTATATGAGAACGTTCATTTTTTTTTTTATGTTGGGCGAGCCGTTGTGTTTGGAGTTCAAACTGCTTGAAGTGATTAATATAACTGGCCTCATATTTTACTGTTCACATTGATGTGAATGCACACTGACCTTACTATTATTCATTGGTGTGGGCGTTTATACTAATTACTTTACAAAGAATATTATATTAATTTTACTGATTTAGAGATGAACCAATGATGGATTTCGGAAGTCTATTAATCTTTAAAAAATATTCGAGATCTATAATCAGATTTTTACTACTATAGATAGACTATAGTTTTATACGTTAAAAAGTTACTTCTGTTGTTGATGTATTTACCGTGCATTTTGTAGAATTTGACATTTGACCAACAAATGCACAATATATGTTAACAATATTTTTTATAACACTGCTACATGTTTCGATACTTATACGTAATCCTCAGGAAGTCACTTATTATGTATGTTAAAGTTATGAAATTAATAAAATGGAAACTTTTATACAATCAACTGCATAAATGTTTGCATCTTATTAATTTTGTAACTTCAGCATACATTGTAAGAAACTCCCTGAATGTGACGTTTATTGGACCGTGCATCATTGTGATAACTTAAGAATAAGAACCAACTAGATGCCACTTATTATTTTATTGTACTTCTTATAGGCTGAACATGTTTCGGGCACTACTATGCCCATCATCAGGAGCTCGCTACTATAATGTTGATTACCACATTGGTCATTTCGTGGCAATGTGGTAATCAACATTATAGTCGCGAGCTCCTGATGATGGGCATAGTAGTGCCCGAAACATGTTCAGCCTATAAGAAGTACAATAAAATAATAAGTGGCATCTAGTTGGTTTTTTATTATTCAGTTATCCCTGAATATGGTGTACAAATATCGAAATATGTAGCAGTGCTTTAAGAAAAAGATATTGTTAGTATGTCTTGTGCATTTGTTGGAAAAATATAAAGAAATAATGTTACTTATATTATTAGGTAACTAGCCTTGCTGTTTGTAATCAAATGAGTTACTCAGTTATTTGCTTCGTTAGCTTATGCATTTCTTTACTTATTTCAGCCAGCGTACAAAACGATATTATCATACATACAGAGCATTTCTTTTCGAGGGTAAATAAACTAGAGGTTTTCTAGATTCTAAGAGGTCCTTTTTTTTTACGTGTTAAATTCACTAAAATCCGAACGCTTCTTACATTTGAAGGTGTCTAAGAATTAATGCAAAAGTATTATATTTTATGAATAAGTAAGAGGAAAACCATGAGCGTAACAGAAGTCATGGGACAGTAAGCTCAAATATAGCAAAGAAATTATTTTTGATTATATTATTTTTAAAATATTGTAGGCGAAATAAAGCATACCGCACCTGATGTGGTTTTAAGGGCTGAAAGTTCCACGTCTTGATAATATTAACTAATAATTTGCGATAAAAAGCAGAATCCCCAGTATTTATTGCAACATTCGCCCATTATCGCGTCTTAAAGCATACGTTACAATAAACATTTTGAAAAGAGATCTGGGGCTATGCATTGCTAGATAGCTGGACATTCGGTTTAGGTAGTGCAAGAAATGCAGCAAAGCAAACGCACTTGCTGACACAGAAGTAGCTTTTTCTTGGGACAATCCGTACCGTGAACGTACCGACTTACAAAGAGACATCGACTCAGCGTGACACCAGAAGAACACGTGAAGAAGAGGACGAAGAAGCAAATAAGTTTAATTTAAATTTTCATTTTTGTGTTTATATTTTGTTGAGAGAAAGACGTTTTGAATGAAGGGAGACCAACTTGATGTCACTTGCTTTATTATTTCATTATTTAATGCTCACATTTTTTTCGGATGTTAATACATCCATCCTCAGGAGCTTCCGACTTATTTGTTGGGTTATTTCATGGGTTGTATTGCTCTGGTTCGATGTGTGTTGGTGTTACGTTGTGGTTTGGCTGGGGTGGTGTGGTATCAGTATGCAGGCTGAAGCCTGCATACTGATACCACACCCCCC